>SXGQ01340558.1_pt1 | contig 21769 bp, 19 predicted proteins | sample 3178371 | NCBI WGS metagenome assembly SXGQ01 (sample SAMN11356859, study PRJNA531348) | freshwater metagenome | isolation source: freshwater sample F1-20 | place: China: Fuxian Lake, Yuxi | collected 2017-12-25 | reverse complement strand
TTTCCAGGTTTAAATCTGTCAGAGCATTGACCGTACGGATTTTTCGACCAGAGCGAGTTAGGGCTTGTCGGAAAGTTGGCTTTTTCTGCACAGTCGTTTTGTAAACCAAATTCAAATTACGAACAGAGATTGCCACCTGTCTCTCTTTGTGGGCTTCAGATACGAAGAGCAAATTCGCGCTCCCGTCTCATAAGCATAAAGAGTGCAATTATCAAAAGTACAAATGCCCAAGTAAACATCGTCACAAAATTTGCAAGCGTAGGTGCGGCTCCGTTAATGAGTATCTCTGTCCAGGCACCAATAAATGTGTATAACGGATTTAAATAGGAGATTGGTTTTAGTGCTGGTTGTAATTGCTCTGCTGTGTAAAGCACAGGTGACAAGTAGAGCAATGCGCGAGTGAAGTATGGCAAGAAATTTTTCGTATCGCGGAAATACACATTTAAAATGGAGGTAAGGATTGCGGTTCCAAGTGCAAAAATAATAGAAGCAAGCAGTACTGGAATAAGATAAAAAAGTTTAGGACTAATTGGGAGCCCAAAAATTAAATGAATAAAACCTAAAACAAAAAAAGTTGGCAGAAACTTAAAAAATGCAATTACAGTTGCAGAAATTGGCAGAATTAATCTAGGGAAGGCAGAGTTAAGTACTAATTTGCCACCACTGGTGATTGATTTGGATCCAGCTATCATCGAATTTGTAATAAAGTAAAATAAAAATAGCCCTGCTGTTAAATGGGCAAATCTCTCCGAACCTGTACTCCCGCCAATTACTATAATCAATAGGTAATAAACCAATGCGAGCAACAGTGGATTAAGAATTAGCCAAAGTTGCCCGAAAAATGATCCAAAACTTTGCGCTCGCAACTCAGATCGTGCATAGGCGCTGATGAATTCACGACGACGCCAAACATCGGAAAAGTAAGGTATGACCGGAGGTAGTCCCCCTTTAAATGGCTCATATATCTGCACTTTTCCCATTTGATTATCGTACCGGCTAGCCTCGACGTAGACCTCTTTTTGAAGAGGTAAGGAAGCCCAAGCCCCACGACATGTGCATCGTCAAAAGGACTACAGGGAGCGTGAACTTTGTAGTAAAACTCTCTCCAACTAAAAGTCCGCTGATGACGACCCCTAATAAATATCCAATTGGTGCAATTAAAAAGATTGGGGAGAGAAATAATCCGAAAAGAAGACCGATTGATGTGATTACCAAAGTTAGTGGCGGTGCTAAGTATCTTAAATTTACTGTGCCCGGGTGGGTTCGCATTACTTCTCGGCGCCACCTGCCATATTCAAAATACTGTTTTGCTAATGCACGGATAGTAGATCTTGGGCGATAAGTAACATGTAATTTAGGTTCAAAATAAACAACACCGCCATTTTTACGCAACCTAAAATTCAATTCCCAATCTTGTGCACGAATAAAAGCTGGATCAAAACCACCAATTGCATTAATTGCTGATTTTAGAAAGACGCCTAGATATACGGTATCAGTTGGCCCGGCTTCACCACCGGTGTGAAAACGTGATCCGCCTACTCCGATAGGTGAGCGCATTGCTAATGCAACACTTTTTTCAAAAGGTGTTTCACCTTGAGCTGCCATGATCCCACCAACATTTACTGCACCGGTTTCAAGTAAACTCTTTACTGCAACCCGTATGTAATCTTTTGGTAAAACGGAATGACCATCGACTCGAACGATGATTGGATAAAGAGCAATAGCAATTGCTGAATTTAGAGCTAATGCAGTTTTTCCACTTGGGTTGTATATTAACTTGATACGGGAATCTTCTTTAGCTAATTGGGCCGCGATCTCATTTGTTCGATCTTTTGACGGCCCTAGCGCCAAAATTATTTCAAAGTCGCCTGCGAAATCTTGTGAGGTGATCGCAGCCAAAGTTGCCGCTAAGTATTTCTCCTCATTTAAGACAGGGAGGATTACTGAGACGGAGTTCTCATAAGCATCGGGCGTGGTCATATAGGTAAGAAGGTACCCTCCGTTTAGGCTGTGAGCTGTGAAAGCCACCGATACTTTGCTCGCAGGTCGCACTCCTGGGCAACGCCGGATGGCCTTGGGTTCCACAATTATCGTGCTGATATCTGCTCTCTCCTGGGGTTCCTTCTCTTTGGCGTCTGCGAGTATCAAACGCGTTGATGTATTCAAAGACCGTGTAGAGCGACCAGATCGCCTTGCAGGTTCGGCTATCAATTATTTAATAGTTGGTTCAGACACCCGAGTCGGTTTAACGAAAGCCGAAATTAAAGAGTTAAGAGTTGGGTCTACTGCAGTCGCCGCTGGCAAGCGAGCCGACACCATGATTTTGGTGCACATTAGTAAAGAAAGAGACCGAGCAACAATAGTTTCTATACCTAGAGATACATTTGCAAAAGTTCCAGAGTGGACTGATAGCACCGGAAAAGTTCATGCGCCAAGTTATTCCAAAATTAATGAAACTTTTGGAAAAGGCGATGCAAAACTATTAGTGCAGACTTTGGAGGGAATGACAAACTTACGCATCGACCATTATGTTGAAATAAGTTTTCTTGGATTTAAAAATATGGTTGACGCACTTGGTGGTGTGACAATTTGTACTAAAAAAGATATCAATGATCCGAAGAGTTACTTAGTCCTAAAAGCTGGTATTCATAAATTGAATGGAATTGATTCTCTTAAATATGTGAGAACTCGAGCCTTTGATGGAATGGGCGATCTAGGACGCATGCAGAGGCAACAACAGTTTGTAAGTGCAATGATCAGAACTGCCTCAAGCAAAAGTACGCTGCTAAATCCGGTAAAAGTAGTTAAATTCGTAAATGCTGGACTTGCCTCTGTTGTAACTGATCCTGATTTAACTCAAGACGATCTAATTGTTCTTGCTGAGCAGTTGCGGGGAATCTCCACCAAAAAAGTAAGAACTTTGACAGTTCCTCTATCAAATACTTTCTATAACAGTAACGGAGTCCGCGGTTCAGTTCTATGGGACAAAAAATTAGCTCCTGCACTTTGGGAAAAGTTAATAAAGGATGAAGATGTGGTTAAGGAAGTAGTAAAAACTCCATCTAAGTCACCTGCATCATCTGCTAGCGCAAGCGCAAAGCCAAGCACTGAAATAATTGATCCCTTTAAAACCCGCACAGCTGAAGCAGATACCTGCGGCTCGCTCCGCTAATTCTGGCTTCATCATGCGGTAATCTTCACGGGTGCCACAAACTTTGAAAATATCGGTAATCGGAACTGGATACTTAGGCGCGACCCACGCAGCCTGTATGTCAAAACTTGGATATACAGTTGTTGGAATTGATTCTGATAGCGTAAAAATTTCGGCACTTCAAAAAGGAGAACTTCCTTTCTATGAGCCTGGTCTAGCAGAGTTGTTGGTTGAACAATTGGCCACTGGACGCTTAACTTTCACAACATCTTTTGAATCAGCAAAAGATGCAGATGTCCATTTCTTATGCGTTGGTACCCCGCAAAAGAGTGGAAGTAATGCGGCCGACCTAACTTATGTAAATAGTGCATTTGATCAGCTGCTGCCCTATTTAAAATCTGGATCACTAGTCGCTGGAAAATCCACTGTTCCTGTAGGAACTGCAGATCTACTCGCGGCTAAATTAGATGCGCAAGCTCCACACTCTGACTTGGCTTGGAATCCAGAGTTTCTGCGTGAAGGCTTTGCTATTGAAGATACTCTCGAACCAAATCGTTTGGTAGTTGGAGTGCGTAATTCTGAATCTGAAAGAAAACTTGCTGACTTGTACGCACCTTTGACTGCTGCTGGCGTTCCATGGATATCTTCAGATTTACGTACTGCAGAACTGGTTAAGGTTGCGGCAAATTCATTTTTAGCCACAAAGATTTCATTTATTAATGCAATGGCAGAAATTTGCGAAGCTGCTGGTGGCGATGTAACTGTTCTTGCAAAAGCAATTGGATATGACCCACGAATTGGTAACCGCTTTCTTCAATCTGGAATTGGTTTTGGGGGCGGCTGCCTTCCTAAAGATATTCGAGCATTTATGGCACGTGCAGAAGAAATTGGAGCAAACCAGGCAGTTGAATTTTTGCGTGAGATAGATGCAATCAATCTTCGAGCACGTACCCGTATGGTCGACGTTGTTGATTCTGAATTGAGTCAAGGATTAGATGGCGCGCGCATTGCGATTTTAGGTGCCGCTTTTAAACCAGATAGTGATGATGTCCGTGACTCCCCTGCTTTGGATATCGCCGCATCACTTCTTGCAAAAGGTGCCCGAGTTGTAGTTCATGATCCGAAAGCTATTGAAAACGCCCGTTTGCGTTTTCCTAACTTGGAATTCTCAAATGACATTAAGAGCACTCTTGTAGATGCGGATATAACTTTGCACTTAACTGAATGGAAGATTTATCGCGAACTTGATCCAGTTGAAATTAAGAGCTGGGTGAAAAGTGCAAAGATGATTGATGGTAGAAATGCTTTGGACAGCGATAAATACTTATCGGCTGGATGGCGCTTCCGGGCTTTGGGACGCAATCTTTAAAGCTTTTGCTTTTATTTTTACACTTTCATTTAATTCGGCCATCTGATTTTCTACTGCTTTAACTAAATGTGGGTTTCCCACGCTAAGCATTCTTATCGCCAGCAATCCAGCATTTTTTGAGTTACCGATACCAACAGTTGCTACAGGTATTCCAGCGGGCATCTGAGCGATTGATAACAACGAATCAATTCCCTCAAGCGCCTTAAGTAAAATCGGAACTCCGATCACCGGAAGTGCGCTAATTGACGCAAGCATCCCAGGTAAGTGAGCAGCACCACCGGCACCTGCAATAATAATTTTAATTCCGCGACTTGCAGCACTTTTTCCATAGGCCATCATCTCTTCTGGCATCCGATGTGCAGAAAGCAATTCAACCTCATAAGCAATCTTGAACTCTGCAAGTGTCAATGCGGCAGCTTCCATAATTGGCCAATCAGAATCTGAACCCATCACAATTGCAACTTCTGGATTTAGGCCACTCATTAGTCGCTCCTCTTACGCATCGTTATTCAGTAACAACTCCACTTATGTAATCGATCGCATGAGCTGCTCGACTACGCAAATCTACTAAATCATCTCCAACGATAGTTACATGTCCAACTTTACGGCCCGGTCGCACCTCTTTGCCATAATTGTGAATTTTTAGTTCGGGATCGCGAGCAAACAAGTGTAAATAAGGCCGATACAGATCGGAATTTTCTGTTCCTAAAATATTTGCCATTACTGACCATTTGGCAGTCATTTTCGTTTCTCCCAAAGGTAAATCTAAAACTGCCCGCAAATGTTGTTCAAATTGGCTAGTTACCGAACCCTCGATACTCCAATGACCCGAATTATGTGGCCTTAGTGCAATTTCATTAACGAGTAACTTATCGCCCACTTGAAAAAGTTCGACAGCCATCACTCCAACTAATTTAATTGTATTTGCGATATCACTTGCAATTTGTTGCGCAAGATTTGCAACTTCTTCAGAAAGATTAGGGGCTGGGGTGATAGTTTCTATACAAATACCATCACGCTGGATTGTTTCGGTGACTGCCCAAGTAGCTACCTGATTATGCGGTGAGCGCGCTATCAAAATTGAAAGCTCTCGATCAAATGGAACCACCTCTTCATAAAGTGCTTTACCCCATTCAGCAATAACTTTTTTTGCAGAAAGTTCATCCTGCACTAATTGCACTCCACGACCGTCGTATCCCCCAGTAATAGATTTCAAAATTGCTGGAAAAGTTGGAATCGCAGAGGCGTTATCTACAACTAGCCATTTCGGACAAGGAATCTGATTTTCAGTGAAGGTTTGGCGCATATGTGCTTTGTCTTGAGCCACCAGTAGAGATTTAGAACTGGGTCTAATCACAAACCCTTCATCTTCAAGGATTCGTAAATGTCCGTTTGGAACTAATTCGTGTTCGAAAGTTAAAAAATCACAACCTTTTGCAAAATTTCGTAAAACTTCTAAATCTCGATAATTTCCAATCTCTACTTTTGCAGTTTTTGCCGCGCTATCGCTTTCTTCGCTAGCCAAAATCTTAAGGTTTATTCCGAGAGCAATAGCCGGGGCTAATGACATCTGCGCAAGTTGGCCTGCCCCAATCATTCCGACAGTTGGCGCACTCATAGTCGTAATCCTACTTGAAGTTTATGAGATGGCTCGAAGGTGAGTTATATCTGCAGAGACAATGGTTTCACCACTAGAAATTAGAAGTCCGCCATTTTCTGCAATGCCAGTAGCAGTGCTTTCTTTTGTATCTCCATTTTGAAAATCTAATTTAATCTTTTTACCCAGAGTCGCTGAAAGTTCCGAATATTTTCTAAGAATTTCAACATTGCCGTTTGCTAAATTCCAAGAATCAAATTCATTTCTAATCTCTTGAAGCAAGAGTGCAATCAATTCTTCGCGAGTTGTAATTACTCTTTTTTCACACTCTAAAATTAAAGAGGTTGCCGTCGGAACTGGAAGTTCATTGATCTCTTGTAAAACATTAATTCCGATTCCCACAACTACACAATCTTCAAATTGCTCGGCAATTATTCCCCCGACTTTTAAATCTTCGATTAAAAGGTCATTTGGCCATTTCAATAGCGGCGCTATTCCACAATATTTTGAAATTGCATTTGCTGCTGCAACTCCAACAATTAATGGGATCCATCCTTGATCTGCCGGATTTCGTATTGGATATAGGACTGTTGAAAGTAATACTGCAACCTGGGGAGGCGTTTCAAATTTGCGCATTAATCGTCCGCGCCCGGCACTTTGATGATCGGCAATCAAAACCGTACCTGCAGGTAATTTTTCCGCCTTTAACATTTCAACCAATTTAATCTGCGTTGAGGGAATGCTCTCAAACAGGCTTACTCGCCAGTAACTATCATCAAGTAGTGAGATGATTTGATCCTGATTTAATGGCGCTCGCTGCTGGTCGCTAATCATGAGAGGTACGGTACGGGTATGAGCGGTGACATTCACACAACTGCAGGAAAACTCGAAGATTTACAGGCAAGAATTAATGCAGCCACGCATGCCGGTTCTGAACGTGCAATTGAAAAGCAACATGCCAAAGGCAAAATGACCGCACGCGAGCGGATCGCCGCCCTAGTTGATGCTGACTCATTTACCGAATTTGATGAATTGGCTCGCCACCGAAGTGTCAACTTTGATATGCCACAAAATCGTCCTTATGGCGACGGTGTAGTTACTGGAATTGCAACAGTTGATGGAAGACCGATCGCGCTTTTTTCACAAGATTTCACTGTGATGGGTGGAAGTCTTGGTGAAGTTTTTGGTGAAAAAATTGTAAAAGTTATGGATTTCGCATTACGAACTGGCGTGCCACTAATTGGAATAAATGATTCAGGTGGTGCTCGGATCCAAGAGGGTGTGGTTTCACTCGGACGTTACGGCGAAATTTTCCGACGTAACGCACGTTCTTCTGGTGTAATTCCACAAATTTCATTAATTCTTGGACCCTGCGCTGGTGGTGCGGTTTATTCGCCAGCCATGACAGATTTCACAATCATGGTTGATCAAACTTCGCATATGTTCATCACGGGTCCTGAAGTGATTAAAACTGTTACAGGTGAAGAAGTTGAGATGGAAGAACTTGGTGGAGCACACACTCATAATTCAAGAACGGGAAACTCTCACTATTTGGCCGCAAATGAACTAGATGCCATTGATTATGTGAAAACTTTGTTGTCGTACTTGCCAAGCAATAACGCTGATGCGCCACCAGTTTTCCCTGTTAGTGGATCAGATTCATTACACGCAAGTGACGTTGCACTAAATACCTTGATACCAGATGCTCCAAATCAACCTTATGACATGCATCAAGTGATCAAAGCATTGCTTGATGACTCTGAATTTTTAGAAGTCCAGGAACTTTTTGCTCCAAACATAATTATTGGTTTTGGCAGAATTGAAGGACGCTCAGTTGGGGTTGTAGCTAATCAACCAATGCAACTTGCCGGAACTTTAGATATCAATGCGAGTGAAAAGGCTGCAAGATTTGTGAGAACTTGTGACGCATTCGGAATACAGATATTGACTTTGGTAGATGTACCTGGATTTTTACCAGGAACTGATCAGGAGTGGGACGGAATTATTAGACGTGGCGCTAAATTGCTCTATGCATATGGTGAAGCCTCAGTCCCTATGGTCACTTTAATCACTCGGAAAGCTTACGGCGGAGCATATGACGTTATGGGATCAAAACATTTGGGTGCGGACATCAACTTAGCTTGGCCAACGGCACAGATTGCTGTTATGGGAGCGCAAGGCGCAGTAAACATCTTGTATCGGAAAGAATTAGCAGAATCTAACAACTCAGAGGATGTACGTAAAAAACTAATCACAGAATACGACGACACTCTTGCTAATCCATATCTGGCAGCCGAACGTGGCTTTATCGATGCAGTAATTGAACCTCAACAAAGTCGAATACTAATCACTCGTGCTTTCCGTGCCTTGCAAAATAAAAAAGATGTTTTGCCATATCGCAAACATGGAAATATTCCACTGTAATGAGTGAAATTAAAATTATTAAAGGGGAAGCGACAATTGAAGAAATTGCAGTAATTGAAAAAGCTTTAGCCAAAAGGCAATTAGTACTTTCTAAAAGTAATAGCTATGGGAAAGTGGAAAATAATTCGTGACTAGAGTAATACTCGCTTCTGCCTCACCCGCTCGATTACAGTTATTGAAAAGCGCGGGAATTTTTGCTGAGGTTAAAGTCAGCGGAATTAATGAGGAGTTGTCTGAATTCTTGGAACTGCCACCGATCCAGATGGTTGTTGCCTTAGCAAAGGCCAAAGCACTCGCTGTTGCTTCATCTCTCAAGGGAGATCAATTAATAATTGGCGCTGACTCGACACTTGAGTTTGAAGGTAAAAATGTTGGAAAGCCAACAACAACCGATGAAGCTTTTTCGCTCTGGCGTTCATACCGGAATAAAAGTGGAGTCCTGTATACCGGACAAGTAGTAATTGATCTTTCAAATGGAGCAATTGCTGAAAGAGTCTCGGCAACTAAAATTACATTTGCAAATGTTAGTGATGAAGAAATTGACGCTTACATTAAAACAGGTGAACCTCTTCAAGTTGCTGGCGGTGCAACTCTGGATGGAATTGGGTCACCATTTATTTCAAGAATTGATGGGGATGCTACAGGTGTAATTGGTTTGAGCATGCCTGATCTTTTTGAGATGGTCACATCCCTGGGACATTCTTGGCACAAGTTGCGCCAGATAGGATCTGCACTATGAAAAGCGTCTTAATTGCCAACCGTGGCGAAATTGCGATTCGCATAGCAAGAGCAGCCCATGATCATGGCGTTAAATCAATTGCTATGTACGCTGACGGAGACCGCAACGCTCTTCACGTTAAGGCTTGTGATGAGGCTTTTGCACTTGGTGGAGTAACTGCTACAGAAACTTATTTAAATATTGAAAAAATAATTTCAGTCGCTAAGAAAAGTGGTGCTGAAGCAATTCATCCTGGATACGGATTCCTTTCTGAAAATGCCAAATTCGCACAAGCCGTGATCGATGCGGGTTTGATTTGGGTTGGACCTCCCCCGGCTGCGATTGCGGCATTGGGAGATAAAGTTTCAGCCCGAAAAATTGCAGCGCAAGTTGGTGCTCCGCTTGTTGCCGGAACACCAGATCCAGTTGCCAGCAGCACGGAAGTTCTTGCTTTTGCAAAAGAGTTTGGATTGCCTGTTGCCATCAAAGCTGCGCATGGTGGTGGTGGACGTGGGTTAAAAGTTGCCTTCACAATGGAAGAAATCCCCGAACTTTTTGATTCAGCGGTTCGTGAAGCAGTTTCGGCTTTTGGTCGCGGTGAATGTTTTGTTGAGAGATACTTAGATCGTCCACGTCACGTTGAAACACAAGTTTTAGCAGACACTCATGGAAATGTAATAGTTGTATCAACTCGTGACTGCTCTTTGCAAAGACGTCACCAAAAATTAGTTGAAGAAGCGCCGGCCCCATTTCTCTCTCAATCTCAAATTGAAGAGCTTTACCGTTCGAGCAAAGAAATCATCCGTGCTGCAGGATACTTTGGAGCCGGCACTTGCGAATTTCTTGTTGGGCTTGATGGAACCATTTCATTTCTTGAAGTTAATACACGTTTGCAAGTTGAACACCCTGTCAGTGAGGAAGTTTCTGGGCTTGATTTAGTGCGAGAACAATTCAGAATTGCTGATGGCGAGAAAATATCTTCAACTGACCCGGCATTGCGCGGTCACTCAATCGAATTTCGTATAAATGGTGAAGATCCTGGTCGGAATTTCTTGCCAACTCCAGGCGTCATAACCAAATGGATAGAACCTTCAGGTCCTGGAATTCGCGTTGATGCAGGTTTTACAAAAGGTGATGTAATCGGTGGAAATTTCGATTCCCTACTTGCAAAATTAGTTGTTACCGGCTCAACAAGAAAACAAGCATTAGAGCGAGCCCGCCGCGCTCTTGCTGAATTCCAGATTGAAGGAATTGCAACCGCTTTACCTTTCCATCGTGCAGTTATAAATGATGAAGCCTTTATCAATGAACCTTTTGCGGTCTATACCGGATGGATTGAAAGTGAATTTAACAATCAAATCCCACCATACGGATCCACTAGCGAAGAAAGCACAACTCCAGTGATAGAAGAGGTTGTTGTTGAAGTTGATGGCCACCGTTTTGAGGTTGGAATCTTGAGTCCAATTCGTAAACGTAAACGGGCGCTGAGTGCAAGAACTGCTTTGCAGACGGGAGATTCTTTAACAACTCCGATGCAAGGAACAGTTGTAAAAATTGAAGTAACGGAGGGGCAAGTTGTTGAAGAAGGTGAGTTGATTGTGGTTCTAGAGGCGATGAAAATGGAACAACCACTGAAAGCGCATAAGGGTGGGAAAATTAGTGAGTTAACCGTCTCAGTTGGAGACACACTTGCCAGTGGTACTTTGCTGTGCAAAATTATCTAATTACCAAATTTCAGTAGCGCGGTAGCTTCCCCACTCGTCTCGCAGTGCATTTGAAATCTCTCCAAGAGTTGCATTAGCAAGAAGTGCAACTTTCATTGGGTAAAGTAAATTAGATTTACCTTTTGCTGCGACACTTAAGGCGGCTAAAGCCTTAGTTACTGCACTCTGATCCCGACTCTCCCGCAATTTTGCCAACTTGGCATTTTGCTCTTTTGCAATCTCGGGATTTATCTCAAGTGGTAAATATGGGCTTGCTTCTTCGACGAAGGCATTTACTCCAACAACCACTCGATTTCCGGACTCGATCTCTTGCGAAATTCGATAGGCACTTTTTTCTATTTCACCTTTTTGGAATCCTGCTTCAATTCCTGCTACAGCTCCACCCATTTGGTCAATCTTTGCGATCAGATCTATGGCCGCTACCGCAATTTCAGTGGTCATAGACTCAATAACCGCAGATCCAGCCAGTGCATCAACGGTTGCAGCCACATCACTTTCATTTGCAATCACTTGTTGGGTGCGAAGTGCAAGGCGCGCTGCTTTCTCAGTTGGTAATCCAAGTGCTTCATCAAATGAATTTGTATGCAGTGATTGCGTACCTCCAAGTACTGCGGCTAAGGCTTGAAGAGCTACACGCACTAAATTCAATTCAGGTTGCTGGGCAGTTAGCTGAACTCCAGCAGTTTGGGTGTGGAATCGTAGGTGCATCGCACGTTCTGAAGTTACTCCGAATCGCTCTTTCATAATTTGAGCCCATAATTGTCTAGCTGCTCTAAATTTTGCAACTTCCTCTAAAACTGTAGTTCTAGAAACAAAAAAGAAGCTCATCCGGCTTGCAACATCTTCAATTGACAAGCCACGTTCCTTCGCACAATCTAAATATGCAATTGCATTTGCAAACGTAAAAGCTATTTCCTGAACTGGATTAGCTCCAGCCTCAGCCATGTGATATCCAGAAACTGAAATGCTGTTCCATTTAGGTAATTCTTTAGTGCAGTATTCGAAAATATCTGTAGTCAAGCGTAACGACTGTTTTGGAGGATAAATATAAGTTCCTCGAGAGATATATTCTTTCAACAAATCATTTTGAATGGTTCCTTGTAGTTCTTCACTGGAAATGCCACGTTCTTCAGCAATAATCTGATACATCAAAAGTAGAATTGCTGCAGGTGCATTTATGGTCATTGAAGTTGAAACTTTTTCAAGTGGAATTTTGTCAAATAGTTCACGCATATCTACAAGTGAGTCGATTGCTACACCAACACGTCCAACTTCACCAAGTGATTGTGGAGCATCAGAGTCATAACCCATCTGAGTTGGTAAATCGAAAGCAACTGATAAGCCACCAGTACCTGCAGCTACCAGTTGCAGGTATCTTTCGTTGGATTCTTTTGCATTTCCAAATCCTGCATACTGCCGCATCGTCCAAGGTTTTTTTAAATACATTTCTTCATAAATGCCACGTGTAAATGGATAAACGCCAGATTTCTCACCGTTTAGATAATCTGGTTTTAATGGAAATCCGGACTCTGTGATATCTCGCACAAGCTAATCCTACTCAATTCGGTGTGGCGAATAATCGCATAGGATTTATCTCTCTATTCTTTAGCATCTATGCAAATCTCAACTTTCAAACAACGCAACCTCTCCCTCACGGCTTCCGTACTTGTTCTGGCTCTAACAGCCACATCTTTTGCAGCAAATGGAGATGAAGTAATCGGCGGTGGACGACTTGGGGAAAGTGGCGTAATTTTCAATGACACAACAGGGGATGGGGTGTCTGCTCCCCCAGATACAACGGCTTCTTCATACGTGATTGCCGATTTAGATACCGGTGAAATATTAGCCGCTAAAAATCCGCATAAAAGATTGCCGCCAGCAAGCACCTTAAAGACGTTAACGGCTTTAACACTTCTTCCAAAATTGGATATGAATAAAACTTATATTGGTACCAAAAAAGAACCAAAAACAATCGGCAATAAAGTTGGCATTTATCCTGGAAGAAAGTACAAGATTAAAGATATTTGGTATGGCTTGATGTTGCACTCTGGCAATGATGCGGGAGTAGCACTCGCAAATGCAAATGGTGGAATGAAAAAAACCCTCGAAATGATGCAAGCTAAAGCTAAATCAATTCAGGCACTGGACACCACACCAAAATCTCCACATGGACTTGATACCCCAGGACAACTTTCAAGTGCATACGATTTAGCACTTATTGGACGTGCTGCTATGGAACGAGCCGATTTTCGAAAAATAGTGAAAACAAAGACTTATACATTTCCAAAATCTGGTCCGAAAAATGTGAATAAAAAAGTTTATAACTTAAATAAGTTAGTTTTAAATTATCCCGGCACCATAGGCGTGAAAACTGGTTGGACAACTAAAGGTCAAAACACTTACATCGGAGCAGTAAAACGAGACGGTCGTACGATAATAATTACTTTTATGAAATTAACTTATGGCCGAGATGCTTTAGCCAAAGAGTTATTCAAATGGGGATTTAAAGCACTTGATGTAGTCGACCCTGTTGGAAAATTAGTTTAAAACTAACCTCTTGCTACTAGCCCCATCGCTGAGTAAACATTTCTAAGCGTTTGTGCTGCGACTGAACCCGCTCTTTGTCCGCCATCTTTCAAAATACTCTGCAACTGAGCCGGGTCTTTCAAATAATCTAGCGCACTACTTCTGATCGGCTCGAGCGCTCCAGCGACTACATCTGCTAACTCTTTCTTTAAATCTCCGTAACCCTTGCCAGAGTAATTTTCTTCCAACTGATTAATGCTCTGGCCAGTTAATGCAGAGTAAATACTTAGCAAATTACTGATTCCAGGTTTGTTCTTCTCATCAAATTTAATTTCACGTTCAGTATCAGTCATCGCACTTTTAACTTTTTTAGCATTTACTTCAGGAGCATCCATTAATTCAATAACTCCAGCCATAGTGGCAGCTGATTTGCTCATCTTTGAAGTTGGATCTTGTAAATCCATAATTTTTGCAGTGCCCTTAATGATGTGAGCATCAGGAATTGTGAAGGTTTCCCCAAAACGCGAGTTAAACCTTTGTCCTAAATCGCGGGTTAACTCAATGTGTTGGCGTTGGTCTTCGCCAACTGGAACTTTATTGGCTTGGTAAAGCAAAATATCGGCAGCTTGCAAAATCGGGTACGTAAACAATCCAACAACAGTGCGGTCCGCTCCAGATTTTTGCGACTTATCCTTAAATTGCGTCATGCGATTTGCTTCGCCAAATCCAGTCATGCATTCAAGAACCCAGCCAAGTTGATTGTGCGCTGGGACATGTGACTGAATAAATAATGTGCTGTGTGCCGGATCTATCCCAAGGGCTAGCAGCTGAGCAACTGAAGCAAGAGTGCGCTGATGTAAAAGTTTTGGGTCAGTCTCAATAGTTAGTGCGTGTAAATCAACCACGCAATAAAAGGCATCATGGGTATCTTGCAGAGCAACCCATTGGCGCAAAGCACCAAGATGGTTGCCTAGGTGAAAAGAATCATAAGTCGGTTGAATACCTGATAGAACTCTTTCTTTATTTGCTTCAGTGCTCATTTGAGTTTGCCTCTGCCTTTGATTGCCCATGATCTGTGACAATCATACGGATTTTTCCAGCGCGCTTTCCTTCTATTGATTCAATCTCAAACTCAGCACTTGGTTGAAAGATCTTGTCCCCAACTTCTGGAATTCTGCCAAGTTGGTGCATTAAGAATCCACCCACTGTTTCATAAGGCCCATCAACAACTTCAATACCAGTTTCATCCAAAACATCATCAAGAGATGTCAATCCATCAAAGTGATACTCGCCAGCTCGTACGGATTGCACTTCATTTTTTTCATCGCCGTCGTACTCATCACGAATTTGGCCGATGAACTCTTCGACAATATCTTCAAGAGTTACGATTCCATCAGTTCCACCATATTCATCAACGACAATTGCTAAATGCTGACCTGCGGCCCGCATTTCAGTTAATGCTGGCATCAAACCTTTAGTTCCAGGCATGAACAAAGCTTCACGCACTAAATCTCCAACTCGAACTTGCCGCTCCCGTAAACTTGGATCTAATAAATCTCGAATATGGATGAATCCAACAATCTCATCAAAGGAACCTTTAACAACTGGATAACGAGAGTGACCTGATTCCATTATTATTTTTATCGCTTGCGAAATCGGAGTCGTTGAATCTAGGAAATCAACTTCAGTACGCGGAAGCATTACTTCATGAACTTGACGATCACCGGCTAGAAAAACTTCTTCCACGATTTCACGTTCTTGTTTAGTAAGTCGAGCATGGCCAGTGAGTAAATCAAGGAGTTCTTCTTCAGATACTTTATCTCGTGCTTGTTTCGGATCAATCCCTATTAAACGGACAATTAAATCTGTTGACTTAGATAAAACCCAGATGATTGGACGAAACAATCGCGCAATACGATCAACAGTTGATGCAGCGGCGAGCGCAACACTCTCAGCACGAACAATTGCAATTCTCTTTGGTACTAACTCACCTATGATTAAAGTGAAATATGCAACCACGATTGTTATCAAAATAATTGAAAGTAGGTTTGCAGAACTTTCACTCAATCCAAGATCCTGCAACTCTGGAATCAAATACCTACCAAAACGCTCTGCGCCTATTGCAGCTGAAAAAAGTCCAAATAAGGTAATTCCGACTTGGATCGCGGCTAGGAAGCGAGTCGGGTTGCTGGCCAGTGCCGCCACTCGGGCCCCGCGTTTACCCCTCTGGCTCATCGCCTTAATCTGAGACTCACGAAGGGAAACTAGGGCAATTTCAGCCGCCACAAAGAGGCCGCCGAGCATAATCAGGGTGGCTACGAGGGCGAGATCGCCAAATATCTGCACGGGCTAAGGGTACTCAGGAGCGAGCCACTTTCCCTAAACCCCATCTATCTAGTACTTTGCACCCGAGTTCAACCGAACTCACCTTCATCCTACGGACCGTCCGGCACGTACCTGCCGGGAGAAGGAGTTACCAGCATGGCAACAGTTGTATTCGATAAAGCAAGTCGTACCTATCCAGGTACAACAAGTCCAGCAGTTGATCAACTAGAACTCACAGTTGCAGATGGAGAGTTTCTGGTTTTAGTTGGTCCATCAGGTTGCGGAAAATCAACATCACTCCGCATGCTTGCAGGACTTGAAGATGTCGATACCGGATCTATCCGCATTGGCGAGCGTGATGTCACACATGTGGCACCAAAAGATCGTGACATTGCAATGGTGGTCCAGTCTTATGCTCTCTACCCACACCTGACAGGGGCAGAGAACATGGGCTTCGCACTTAAGATCGCCGGTGTTAGCAAAGATGAGCGCGCACGTCGCGTTAAAGATGCAGCAAAATTGCTAGACCTTGAGCCATACCTAGATCGCAAGCCAAAAGCGCTTTCAGGTGGACAACGTCAGCGTGTTGCAATGGGTCGCGCAATTGTTCGCGAACCGCAGGTCTTCCTTATGGATGAACCACTATCGAACCTAGATGCCAAGCTTCGTGTTGCTACACGTACGCAAATTGCTGCGTTGCAACGTCGTCTTGGAATCACAACTGTTTACGTAACTCACGACCAGGTTGAGGCTATGACCATGGGTGATCGCGTAGCAGTATTAAAGGATGGACTACTTCAGCAAGTAGATTCCCCTCGCAATCTTTATGACAAACCAGCAAACGCATTCGTAGCTGGATTCATTGGCTCACCAGCAATGAACTTAGTTGTCGCTCCAGTAAGTGGTGGACAAGCATCTCTTGGCGCACTCAAGATCGCTGTTCCTGCATCAGCAGGTTCAAATGTGACTGTTGGTATCCGCCCAGAAGGTTTCCGTCCAACAACCGCTGGTTCTGGTTTTGATATCAAGGTAAACGTTGTTGAAGAACTTGGTTCAGATGCATTTGTTTACGGAGTTCCTGCAGTTAGCGGAGTAACACTTGCTAACGCAAACGCAGAAGAAGGTGCTGAAATTATCGTCCGTTGGGATCCAAAGAACCCACCAAAGCCTGGCGATACCATCACTGTTACTGCAGATCAAGCAGCAGTTCACCTATTCAATGGAACAACAGGTGCTCGTCTCTAAAGTTAAAAGTAAAAAACCCCGCCAGATTATCTGGCGGGGTTTTTAATGGATTTTTTTAATTACTTATTTCATCTCTACTTTCAAATTATCATCGATCGCAGCAAGAAACTCTTGAGTGTTTAACCAAGGGCTGTCCTTGCTAATTAGCAAAGCTAAATCCTTTGTCATTTTTCCACTCTCTACAGTTTCAATACATACTCTTTCGAGTGTGTCACTAAATCTGGCCAGTTCTGGATTGTTATCAAGTTTCGCACGGTGAGCTAATCCACGAGTCCAAGCAAATATTGAGGCAATTGGATTTGTCGATGTCGCTTTTCCGGCTTGATGATCGCGGTAGTGGCGGGTCACAGTTCCGTGTGCTGCTTCTGATTCAACAATTTTTCCATCTGGAGTCATCAAAACAGATGTCATTAAACCAAGTGATCCATAACCTTGCGCGACGGTATCTGATTGCACATCGCCGTCGTAATTCTTACAAGCCCAGACATAGCCACCTTCCCAACGAAGTGAAGTAGCCACCATGTCATCAATTAAGCGGTGCTCATATGTAATTCCGGCAGCAGCAAATTTATCTTTGAATTCAGCTTCGAAAATCTCTTCAAAAATATCTTTGAAGCGGCCATCGTATGCTTTCAAAATTGTGTTTTTAGTTGACAAGAAAACTGGATACTTGCGATTGAGTCCGTAATTCATAGATGCTCGCGCAAAATCACGGATTGATTCGTCGAGGTTGTACATCGTCATAGCCACACCAGCACCTGGGAAATCAAAGACGTTGAACTCCATTGGCTTTGAACCATCAGTTGGTGTAAAAGTAACGGTCAACTTTCCAGCACTGGGGACTTTGAAATCTGTTGCACGGTATTGATCACCAAATGCGTGACGACCAATCACAATTGGTTTATTCCAGTGCGGAACCAAACGTGGAACGTTGCTAATGATGATTGGTTCACGGAAAATTACTCCACCGAGAATATTGCGGACAGTTCCATTTGGAGACTTCCACATCTGCTTTAATCCAAACTCTTTTACTCTTGCTTCATCTGGAGTAATCGTCGCGCATTTAACTCCAACGCCATGTTTTTGAATTGCGTGAGCACTATCAATTGTTACTTGATCAATTGTTGCATCTCGATGTTCGATACCTAAATCGTAATAATCAAGATTTACATCTAGATAAGGAAGAATCAACTGCTCCTTGATGAACTGCCAGATGATACGAGTCATCTCGTCGCCATCAAGTTCAACAACAGTTCCAGATACTTTAATTTTGGCCATTCGCAGTGCTCCCTATTTAAATTATTTGACTAAAGAGTTTTTACATCAGCTTGTTTTGCACGAACTGCTTCTGCAGCAACTTTCAACTCTGCAATTTCAGAATCAGTTAACTCACTTTCAACTACGCGACGAACGCCCTCTTTACCGATTTCAGCTTCGACGCCAAGGTAGACACCGCTAATTCCGTATTGACCTTCCACCCAAGCACAAACTGGAAGGACTGCGCCAGAATCTTCGATCACTGCTTTTGCCATTCGGGCAGCTGCGGCAGATGGCGCGTAATAAGCAGAACCAGTTTTTAGAAGAGCCACAATTTCAGCTCCACCGTTGCGAGTACGAACTACAAGATCTTCAATCTCTTCAGTAGAAAGCAACTCTGAAAGTCGTTTACCTTTGACGGTGCAACGACTTGGAACTGGAACCATTGTGTCACCGTGAGAACCCAAAGTTAATGTCTGAACATCGCCAACTGGAACACTTAATTTAGTAGCGACAAAGTTTGTGAAGCGCGCTGTATCAAGCATTCCGGCTTGACCCATTACACGATTGTGTGGAAATGAAGATGCAATCTGTGCAAGTGCTGTCATTTCATCCAAAGGATTTGAAACGACGATAATTACTGCATTTGGACTGTGCTTTGCAATATTTTCGGCAACGCCACGAACGATGCCAGCATTAATACCGATTAAATCCATTCGACTCATACCTGGCTTACGTGGAATTCCGGCGGTAATCACAACAACATCAGAGCCAGCAGTTTTTTCGTAACCGCCACCGTCTGCAGTCGTTGTCAGGCCAATAACTTCTGTTTCAAATCCTTCAATGGATCGAGATTGATTCATATCTAAAGCAATACCTTCTGGTTTGCCTTCAAGAATGTCAGTGAGTATGACCTCTTTGAAAATGTTGTATTCAGCTAAACGAAGAGCGGTGGTTGAGCCGTAAAAACCAGCCCCCACCACTGTGACCCGACCGCGCATGGGAACCCAATCTCTCTTGATATCAAGATAACTCTACCCCCCGTTTGGAAGCAGTAGCGCGAGGGTAGCGATCACCGCCGCAAAGTTCACCAACAGGAATAGGTCGATCCTCCGGCTGCGCCAAACGGTTACCCCATTTCGGTCCGTAAACCGCTCTCCAGCGAGAATCAGCAGCGCAACTGACACCAGCAGTGACCCCGCACGTACAGAGGCGCTGAGCGCGATTACCAGCCCAAGTAGGGTTATAAATCCAGTCGCCAGCCGGCTTTTCACTGGCCTGAGGCCGCTTCAGCTATTTCAACCACGTTGCTTAGCAACAATGCCCGGGTCATCGGTCCAACTCCCCCTGGCATCGGGGCGATATGGCCGGCAACTTTTGCCACATCAGGGTGCACATCCCCTGCCAAGCCAGCTGGCGTTCTGGTGATTCCAACATCAATAACTGCCGCGCCAGGTTTCACAATTTCTGCGGTGATGAAATGGGCTTTGCCGATTGCGGCAACAACAATATCTGCACGCCGAATATGCGCTGCTAAATCTTTAGTTGCCGAATGCGTAAGAGTCACCGTTGCACTTTCTCGTTTGCGCGTTAACAACAATCCCAGTGGACGGCCAACAGTTAATCCGCGTCCTACAACAACAACTTCAGCACCTTTAATCGGAACGTTGTATTGCTCAAGTAAAGCCACTATTCCGCGAGGTGTACATGGAAGTGGTGCATGTTGATCAAGAACTAATTTTCCAAGATTAATTGGATGTAAACCATCAGCATCTTTGTTTGGATCCATCGCTTCTAAAATTGCCAGCGAATCAATTCCATTAGGTAATGGGAGTTGCACGATATATCCAGTGCACTCTTTTGAATTATTTAAATCTTTAACCGCGCTTAATACATCCTGGTATGAGGCACTCGCCGGCAGATCAACGCGAATAGAAGAAATTCCTACTTCAGCACAATCTCGATGCTTGCCACTGACATATGAATGAGATCCTGGATCATCACCGACTAGTACTGTTCCCAATCCTGGAGTGATTCCAAGTGCGTTCAGTTTTTTTACGCGCACCGATAAATCCGCTTTGATAATCGCCGCTGTTGCTTTGCCATCAAGAATTATGGCCATCGGATTCACTCCCAACTATAAAAGATTAAGCATGTGCAAAATGTCTTACGCCGGTGAAATACATTGTTGCTCCCATTTTATTGGCAGCCTCAATTACTTCATTATCCCGAACGCTACCGCCTGGTTGCACTATGGCGCTTACTCCCGCGGCTAATAAAATCTCTAATCCATCAGCAAATGGGAAAAAGGCATCACTTGCCGCGACACTTCCGCTTGCTCTATCCCCAGCACGAGAAACCGCCAAACGTGCGCTATCTACGCGATTAACTTGTCCCATACCTATTCCGACTGCTGCTAAATCATTTGCTAATAAAATTGCATTGCTTTTAACAGCACGAACTGCTTTCCAAGCAAATTCCAAATCTTTTAATTGCTCTGGAGAGGCAGCCTTCCCAGCAACTAATTGCCAATTGCTAGATGAATCCCCATCGGCATCAATTCGGTCAAAATTTTGCACAAGCGCTCCACCCAAAATTGGGCGCAACTCTAAAAGTGGTGCTGTTGGCTCAATTGTAAGAATTCGAATTGAGGGTTTTTGAGTCAAAATCTCAATAGCTGTTTTTGTAAAACTCGGAGCTGCAATAACTTCCGTGAAAACTTCGTTTACCGCTTTTGCCATAGTTTCATTTACTTCACGATTTGCTGCAATGACTCCACCAAAAGCCGATACTGGATCGCAAGCATAAGCTTTCAGATATGCCGAATCGATGTTGGCACCAAGTGCAATTCCACATGGGTTTGTATGTTTGATAATTGCAATTGCCGGCTCTGTATGGTCATAAGCCGCTCTCCATGCCGCTTCTAAATCTACATAATTGTTGTAGGACATTTCTTTACCGTGCAACTGGGTCGCTCCAGCAACTCCGGCTCCAGTTAATTCACTTGTGTCACTCAAATATAGAGCCGCACTTTGATGTGGATTTTCTCCATAACGCAAAGTTGCACTATGCGAGTAAGAGTTTCCGATCCACTCAGGTATCAGTGAATCATCACTAACCGAGTTGAGCCATGTTGCAACTGCAATGTCATAACTTGCTGTAGTTCTATACGCCTCTATTGCAAAATGTTTCCGTAATTTCTCATCTGTTCCACCTTGTGAAATAGCCGCAACAATTTGTGGATATTGACTTGGCGAAACCACTACTGCAACTGAAGGGTGATTCTTTGCGGCTCCTCGAACTATGCTAGGTCCGCCAATATCAATCTGTTCAATGCATTCATCAATTGATGCACCACTCTTTACCGTCTTAACAAACGGATACAAATTAACTACAACTAAATCAAAAGGAGCTATTTTTAACTCCGCCAACT
>SXGQ01431859.1_pt1 | contig 21772 bp, 27 predicted proteins | sample 3178371 | NCBI WGS metagenome assembly SXGQ01 (sample SAMN11356859, study PRJNA531348) | freshwater metagenome | isolation source: freshwater sample F1-20 | place: China: Fuxian Lake, Yuxi | collected 2017-12-25 | reverse complement strand
TTGTGCTATTTCACCGATGCTAAATAAATCTGGTGTCATTTTTTCTACGAACCAATTATTAAGTTTAGCGTGTAATTCATACTTCAAATCATCAGGAAGAGCTAACGGAGACATGAAAGCTGGCCATCTCAATATATTCAAATCGACATTAGGTTTATTAGCACCATATTTCTTTTTGAGTTCGATCATATCATCTAAGAATTCTGTAATGCTAAAAAGACAGAGACTGTTGATAGTCATCATAATCGTCAATGATCTTAATTTAGCTCTTTCAATAAGATTTACCAAATTACTTCTCCATCTTTCATATACAAGTCCATCCCTAATATACTCTGCATGTCTTCCGAACGACTCGTTACTGGTGTAGATGTCCATTTCCTTGATTTCAAGATCATGAGACATTGATATCATTTTCTCCAAAACGACATCGGTCATTCCCAAATTTGAGTTAACAGCTAATCTTAGCTCAGGCGAAGGTATCTCCTTAAGAACGTCTATAAAATCCCAAAAATTATGACTTAAAGAAGGTTCACCACCAGTGATCCTAATTTCTTCTAATGATTTAGAAAGTTCTGGCCACCATTCAAAGAAGGCTTGGACAAAAGGATTTCTTTCATTGTATTTTCCAAACTGATCTGCCCAAGATCCGTCGCTTCTATATGCTCCTGCAGAATCGGTTTTCATTTTTTGGTATGGACCAAATTTCTGTATCTCTTTACTCCAGGTTGTGCTGTATCCTGCATTACAATAGCTGCATGCAAAATTACATGTCCGATCAAAACTAATTTCCAGGGTTTTAAGGAGAACATCGTCTCTCCAATCCATCTCGTGGATTTTTTTGATGTCGTCCTCTTTGTAAATGATACTCTTATAAACGCGATCAGAGACATTGTTTCTACCAATGTCCTCTATCTTCCAACAATATGAGCACTCTGCGGGTCTAACACCCGTGAGCATCATTTTTCTCATTTGCTTCTTGTGCTTGGTGTTGTGAATTGCTGAAGGATTTGTTTTAATTTCCTCCAAATCAATTGGGTGTGGAAGTGGGAGGTGGCAGGATCCAGAATATCCATGTCCTAAATGTATACTAGCATTGTACCATTTAGCAGCACAAAAACTTCTGCTTATTCTATTTAAATTTTTTTCTCTCCAATCTATTAGTTCTTGTGACATAAAATGATCTATATTTTGTGTATAAAGTTACAGTTACCTGTTGTATCGTAGCTTTTGTTATATATGAACTCCTCAAAAGTGTGCTTGGAGATCAATTCTCCGTCCCTAAAAATTTCTAAATCGTGCAAATTAAATCTAGCATAATTTAAATTGAATCCATTTTTTGGAAAGTTCCCCGCTCCAAATATTATATGCGAGTTTTTGTCTGAAGCTAATTCACTTTTGACAAATTTTACTATCTGAGTTACATCATCTATAACTACAGAGAGGACATTGTCTATTTTTTTAAAAATCAGCTCATACTTTTTATTAATTTCCCATTCATAATTACATGGGATATATTCAGGATCTTTTCCAGATTCTGTTATAATCACTAAAAATCCATATTTTTCCAGATCAAACCCTAGATAGCTGGGAAGTTTAGCAAAAAGAGTTGATTTCTCTTCTATTGGTTCAACTAACTCAAAAATTAATCTGAATTTAAAATCACCAGAGTGGTCAAAAATATGATTAGCAGGGTTTTCTATAAAGTTGTCCGCTAACAAATTGGGCCACATTATCCATGGTTCACCCTTTTTTATTTCTAACATTTTTAATGAATTTTTTCATTTCGGGGAAAGTTTTTTCAAAATTGGTATCTCTTCTCTTATCGTGCTCGTCTATAAAAGAAACAAAATCTTTTCTGTTTTTTTCAACATCAAATCCATCCTCAGAAATAGCATAATCATATAGTCTTTTGATCTTTTGAATCTCGACATTAGAAAATCCGTAATGATCGTGATTGAATTCAGGTGTTGCATAATAGAAAGCTCTTTTCGCAGCAGATAGTATTAGATCCTTGTGCTCCCTCTCCAATATCTTAACAGACAAATGATTCGGCCATCTAACATATGAAGTGTCCAATTGAACTGCAGAGATCCAATATCTCTCTTTATTGTGATACTTCTTTTTAAGTTCGAATATTTTGTCAATTAGTTTCCCGTAGGAGAAAACTGACATAGCATTAAAAGTTGCCATGACGTTAACGGTAATCTTAGGAATTCTCGATAAAACAGACTCTATATTTTCCAAGAAAAGATCATAATCCAGTCCATTCCTAATGTATTCAGCTTGTTTTTCCACAGCTTCACACGACGTAAAGACGATAAATTCATTAACCCGATTCTCCTTTATTATCTTAGAAACTAGATCGATGAATTTATCAACAAGATTTTTTGGAATTCCCATATTAGAGTTTATGGAAATATTCAGTTTTCTATTAGGAGTTTTTGTTTCAGAAATGAATTCTAATATTTTCCAGGTGTCTTTTGAAAGCAAGGGTTCTCCACCTGTTATTCTAAATGTGTGAAGATCTTTATAAAGATCTGGCCACCATTGCCAAAATGCTTCGACGTATGGATTATGCTCGGAATGCTTGTAGGGTATTTGACCGGTTTCTCTAAGCCAATTTAATTCATTATATTTTCCCGATGTTGGGTAGGGCCCGTGTTTTTCGATTTCTTCCATCCATTTTGAAGAAAATGAAGGTCCGCAGTATGAACACTTAAAATTACAAACGTTAGAGAAGTTAACTTCAACATATCTAGGATTATAATTGTCACTCCATCTTAAATTCTTAATTTCCTCCAGATGTGGTAGGGACCAGGATTCTGAACTTTTAAAGGTTCGGTCCGAAAAAGATTCCGACGAATCTTCTATATTCCAACAATAATTACACTCCTCTGGCCTTTTCCCGCTCAGCATTTCCCTTCTTTTCTTTTTCTTAAATCTTGTATTATGGAGTGCACTCGGATCTCTTTCCAATTCTTCCAATGGAATTTTATGTGGTATCGGATGGTGACAAGAATGCGTCATCCCGTTGTGTAAGTGCATGGTAACCTGTGTCCATTTGGCAAGACACATTCCACACCCGATCGAATCTAATTTATCCTTTGTGTCTTGGAAGATTACATTACCACTCATAATGCCTTACAATTTATTAAAACGGTATTTTCCCAAACCTCCTTTATAGAAACTAGTTCATATTTCATGCTATTTAACCCGTCCTTTTTATAATCTATCATCTTTTTTTGCATTCTTGTTACGAACCTTCTCTCGTTTTTGGCTGTTGTTTCTCCCTTTGCCCATTTATTGTTAACTAGCCCTTCATCTTCATGGGGCAAGCATTCGAACATTCCTTCTCTTCTATGGGGTATCGGCATATCTGTTACTGAAAAATCTTCCGAAGAGAAATCTATGTTGTTTGTTTTTACTTCTATTCCTCCTGCAGAATCTATTATAGTTCCGTCTTTACAATCATCAAATTTTAAATGGAATATTGGTTTTATTTTCTTTGAGTCTTGGAAGTCCTTGATTTTTTTAATATCCTTAATGGATTTATCAAAGATTAAAACCTCTGCTATTTCCCCTCTGAAAAATATCGGATTGCCTTGGTCGTTATTAGTTCCTAGATAAATAGGACTTCTGTCATCATACTTAAAAGCACCGTGTGGGATTAGAGTGGATTCTTTTTCCTTTAGCCCTTTTTCGTTCGATCTACCGAATTCATCATTTAGAAAAAAATTCAGACTGCTTGTTTCGGAATTATAAGATGTTGTTACCCAGGACCAAACGTCTTCTTCTCTTTTTAGCCACGTGTAAAACATTCCTTTATCCCTATTATAGAACATATTTGTAACTGCTCTTGAGTTATTAAAGTTTATCGAGTATGGACACCAGCTCTGTTTTCTGAAAACAGGAAATTCTATAAATTTTTTATTGGTTTCTCCTATTAGCCATTCGTTATATTTCTCCGGTTGCTGGTTTGGTCGAAACAAAACAGAAACTGTGTGATCTGTTCCCAATATATCGTTTATCCCCTTGACCCACGGAATCTCGATATATGAAGAATTTCCGTCAAATATAGCAAAAGATTTTTTCTTGTATTTTTTGTAAACTCTACAATCTGAATATCCCTCAAAATGACATCTATAGAATAAATCATCGTCCTCCATTCCCCAGTCCCAGTAGTCATTAGAGTATCCATTTATTCTCTCCGCTTGTTCCCTAGTAAATAATATCACACCACCAAAATATTGCTCGTAATTAAGCTTAAAATCGTATTTAGAAAGCTTTGTAGCGATATGAACTGGATGATCCTCAGGATATGAATAGTCACAATCTTCCGAGTAAGGAACCATATCAACGTCGTGCCATGCTATGTAGTCACATCCATCATCAAAAGCGTGTTTAGCTGCTACATTTTTCATTAATCCCCTGTTAAACAATTTATCATCAACCTGATGTCCAACATAGAATTTATGATCTATTCCTCTCTTTGTTAAATACTCACCGAGGGATTGAGTTAATTTTTGTAAATGTTCAAATCTATTCCTATATGGAATGCAAATTCCAAGTTTGTGACTCATATTCCTATATTAATTTCCGTTACATTTCCTTCCTTCTTTTTACCATGTTCTGTGTATTTAAGATTTGAAAGGCCATCCCCGATCAAAAGAGATTTATGCTTTCTAACCTCGTTATGGAATCTTAATTGATTCCATCTAGTAGCCTTATCCTTCCATTTGTTTTCGAAAAATCCATTTTGTTCATGCTTCAAAGATCTAAACAGGGATTCCCTTCTTATGGGGATGCTTATTTTTTTAAACCACGGGAGATCTAGTCTTTCTATCTCACATTTAAAAATTGATGCATCGTTATTGTTTCCCGAAAGATCGACGAGTTTATAATTTTCTATGTGCTGTGCATCATAATAAACCCTAACAGATTTTTCTTCTAGATGCGGCGAGAGATCGTTTGTTTTTGATAGTTCTAGAATTTCATCCTCTCCTAGTTTTCTTTCTATGATTGCAAAAGAATCAATATATCCCTTAAAAAAATTGGGATCCCCGTTTCTTTTTGGATTGCCCGCCCCTATAAAGAAATATTTTTCTTTTGTATAATCCCTCAAGTTTTCTTTCCATTCAGTTTTCCCAATATAATTGCCATCTTGATAGAGCTTTATTTCTCTTTCTTTCTGATCGAAGGTAATACAAACGTTTGTTTGATAATTAGTTGTAATTTCGGTGTTTATGTAAAATGAATTGTCACTATCATTGAAAGTAACGAAATTATATCTTTTAAAAGAATTGTATGATATCCCAGTATCATATCCAGGTAAACTAAAAACTGTGTAGACGTCAACTTCTTTAGACGGATCATATACTAAATCATCAGGAAAAAACGAAGCAAAAATCGTTATATCTTTAGTGATGTCCAAATTATTTTTTGCCCGAACAAAAGAATCCTGACCATTGAATTTTAAAGTTTGATGATTATTCTTGGTGTTCTTTATATAAAATGGTTCAGTGCCTATCCCTTTGCTGTGACATCTCAAAAAAAGATCGTCATCTTCGAACCCCCATCCCCAATATTTGTTGGAATATCCATTTATCTTTTTAAAATCCCTAATGGGAAACATAGTAACTCCACCAAAGTATTGCTCAAAAGGCTTACTTCTTTCTCCTGATATTTCATCTTCTACCTGTGTTGCAAGATGAACAGGATGATCAGAATAACTATAATCTGCAACTATTGGTACCAAATCAACATCATGAAAAACAACATAATCACATCTTAGAACTCTTGCGTGTTTGAATCCTATATTTAAAAGCATTCCTCGATTGAATTGTTTTCCATCATCCTGGTTTACAATGATGATCTCATGTGGAATTTTATTCTTATTAAGATAAGATGTAATTTCCCTCACGAAAACATGAAGATGCTCCCATCGGTGTCTGAAAGGAACTATAACTCCCAGTTTTTTATCCATCAATTGTAGGGTCTTTAGGTTTTATTGATTTATGAAATTCTGTTAAATAGTATTGGATTCTGTTGCTCCAATCATCCTTGTCTATATCCTCTAGCCAAGCAGAAATATCCTCTAAAGAATCAGATATTCTTTCTAATGCTTTTACCTTTCTGAGTTCCAGATCGTTTGCTTGATCCGCGTTGGGTTTTTTAGCTGTCGCCATATTAGATTGATATTATTTTTTTAATTAATGAGATCCATTCTTTATAATCTTCAAAATAGACGCATCCATATTCAAACATGAATTCAGAATTACTCAGATCTATTCTAGATTTATTTTTCTTTATAGCGTCGTACATCACTTTATATTCATCCGAATATGAATAGTCCTGATTAATGTCTGCAACGTTTTTAATTCTCTCTAAGCACGTGGAATCCCATTTGAAATGATGGACCTGAACTGAATATTTTTCTACCGATGCGATTAATGGATGATTCCATCCTTGCCATCTCCAGGTAGTCTGTCCATTCAGTTTTGCATAATGCTGTCCCGAAGTTATTTCTGTACCCCCCTTAACCAGACAGATTTTGTTAGGACATGCTCCGCTCATCGGATATCTGAAAAATCCAGCTATAGGAAATTGGTCAAAGATTGGCACATCTTTAACTATCTCACAGAACTCCCCATTGATTCCTATTCTGTCTATAAATCCTCCTCTAACTAATTCCCATCCCCGACTTTCACAATCACTTACTATGTAATTAGGTGACTCCGGATAAACATGAAATTCGTCTATGTCCGCAATCATATACCAGTTGCTTCTTGATTTTTTTATTTGTTCATTATATAGATCAGTAACTCTGTTCCAATCAAAGATCCTATCATAAACAGTCTTAACTATTTTTACTTTCTCCTTACCCCGGATGGCACTCCTTATCTCTCTCTTTAAATCTGGATGAATATCAGATTCATAGACCACAAAATTTATTTCATCAACCATGTTATAATAATGATTGATAAAGTGCGGGATTAGAGGAACACCGTGACCTATTATGGATATTAATTTTATCAAATTTCTCTTCTTTTAAATAAGGTTATTCCTGCTGATGAAGGTTTATCTTTTAAAGACCCGTAATTAAATAGGTTGAATTTTTCCCATTCAGGATCATCAAAATCTTTTACAAATTGAGACGGACCAGAGAAATCATGAAAATCTTTTTTCTGGTCTTCTGATACTATGAAGTTAGAACAAAATTTAGGGTCAGTATCATGGATCGCTATAATACCTCTATCATTCAAAATGTTTTTGTATAATTTAAAATCTCTATCCACACCTTCATATGAATGATCTCCATCTATAAAAAGAAAGTCTATTTTAATATCCTGTAAAACGAAAAAATCATAATATGCCCTTTCCGAAGTTTCTTTAACAAATCTTGGGTAGAATGTTTTTCTGTAAAAACTTTCTTCGTCAAACATATTAGATTGTCCACCCACACCGTTACATGGATCTACAACGTAAGTTGCTCCGATATCCCCCCAATTATAATCAGGATCTCCGGAGAAAGTTCCCACTGAATGCAGATCTATTCTGGCTTGTGTTAGAATTCTGGGAATATAGCCACCCCCGCTTCCTATACAAACACAGTTTTTAAATCGAAAAAATTGCACAAGAGAATAGATCAAAAGCCCATCTCCCATGTCTAGATCAGTAGACCCGTGCGAATACCTGAAGGGGACCGGATTGCCCAAATCGTTGGTTATTCTTTCTCTTATGTAATCAGTATTCAGAATCATCCTTACATTTTACCCCATTTTCTATGAAAATTTCACACAGAGATCGTCTATTAGAATAAAGAGGTTACATTTTATTTAACGGGGGATTATTTTTACATTTACAACGAAATGGAAGGAAAACAAAAAATATTGACTATAGGAGACATTCACGGGAGGGATTACTGGAAATTCATCACCCATGGGAGTAGTTATGAATTTGAACACTGGGTAACCATGGTAAATGCTGGGGCTAATCCTATGGACGATTTGTTTAGAGAGGATTACCCATATTTTTCCGCGGACAAGATAATTTTTATTGGGGATTACGTTGACAGTTTCACAATTAGTAATGTTGAGATCAAAAAAAATCTTGAGGACATCATTTTCTTCAAAAAGATGCTACCAGATAAGGTAATTCTTCTCTGGGGAAATCACGATGTTCAATATTTTATTCCCAATCAAATCTGCAGCGGATATAGACCAGAGGCAAGATGGGATTTGCAGATTCTTTTCGAGGAAAATATGGATCTTTTCCAAATGGCATATCAAGAGGGGAATCATCTTTGGACCCATGCTGGGTTATTAAAACCAGTATTAAGTGACATCCTAAAACACAACCCAGAATTAAAAGAATTGGGGAGTGAGGGAGCTATTTTAAACGAGGCTTTTAAGATGGAACTCCCGCAAATTTTCCAGGTTGATGGAGCAAGTGGGGGTTGGAGTATGTACGGAGGACCCCTTTGGGTAAGACCTAGACAGCTCCAGGAAGAAGGAGTAGACTTACATCAAATAGTTGGTCACACCCCGGTTTCCGATTTAAAGAACCATAAAAACAAACGGGACTATAATATATGGCTCACAGATTATTTAGAATATAGTTTAGGCGAGGGTCTTGATCCATTTATTTTAGAAATATGATTAGTAAGAAAAAAATAGAAAAAATTAAAAAACGCATCGAGGATGTTAAAAATAGATCAGAAGAATCCCCTGTTCTTCCTGAGTATAAAATCACTTTTGGCCTGACAGAAAAACAATGGAAGAAATATCAAAAATGGCGCAAAGCAAAAACTAAAAAAGACGGAGAACTCTATGTTGGAGCGATAGGGGGTGCATACAGTTTTTGTTTTACTCCAACAGGAATTGGTGAAATGGTAACAGTAAGGGCTGCAGACGGGGAAGTTTTAGATATAACAGACTATGATACTTGGTAAATTATGAAAATTATTTTTTTAGACCATGATGGAGTAATTTGTCTTTCCAATAATTGGGGTGGCAGAATGAAAAAGCAGAAGAAGTGGGGAGGCAGAAAGCTGTCAATGAGAATTGATGAAATTCCATTAGAATATAGATTTGACGATTTTGATCAGAAAGCTATTAAAGTTCTTAATGAAATTCTGGAAGAAACTGGAGCAGAAATAGTGGTAAGTTCGGATTGGAAAAGATGGGCAACAACAGAGGAGCTTGGAGAATATTACGAATCCCAGGGAATCATTAAAAAACCCATCGATTGTACTCCATATTTTAGGGATTTATTTAGAGACGGAAAAGCTCCCAAGATTGGGGAATTTGATTACAATAGGAATGAGAGTCTAGAACAAGAAAGACATTTTGAAATTTTGGATTGGTTAAAAAACCATCCCGAAGTAACTAGTTGGGTTGCAATTGACGATTTGCACATGGGCGTAGATATAACATACAGCAACGGAGAAGATGATGAAAGATATTGGGGTCTTACAAACTTTGTTTGGACTCCCCAAGAATCTGAGGGTATAAAACAATCCGGTAAGAAAGAAAAGATTTTAGAATTTTTAAACCAATAAAAAATGGGATATGTAATCGTTTTCGGAATTATGTTTGTCTTTGTTGCAATAATTTCTTGGTTGTGGGTAAAAGGAATAGACAATATGCAAAAGAATCATCCAGACTACAAAGGGGAAGATTTTTTGAACTGGGGCAACGAGGAAATAGACGACGAATTTAGCAGACAATCAAAACAGAATAACAAAAAATAAATCTATGAAAGAAATCTTTAAGAAAACATTCAGTGCTAAATCCCTGGAACCCTTTATTGTAGGAATAGGAGTTATCTTATTACTAGAATTTGCAATTTTTCCAGCATTAACTATTGCCAACACCTTTTTGAATTTATTAGGTGGTGGTTTAGGAGTGGGTGTTGCTATATTTCTTTATCAATATGTGAAAAAGAAAATATTTGAAACCCCAACTGATGAACTTCCCGATGGTGAAACTGAATTGGATTATGTCAATCCAGAGGAATTAAAACCAAAAAAGAAAAGAAACCCCAAACAGTTTCCCGAAGTAAAAAGTGAAGAACCCTTTGTAAAAACAAGAAAAACAAAATAATATGGGATTTTACGAAGAAGAGCTCAAAAGGAGAGAGCAGAGAAGACTCGAAATGGAAGAGTCGGAAAAACAAAGAAAATTAGAACAACAATTAAAATTTAAAAAAATGATTAAAACAATCGGAATTGCAGTTGCAGGATTTTTCCTGTTAATATTTTTATTTATGTCTTGTGAAAGAATAGATGCAGGACATGTTGGAGTTAAAGTTAATCTTTATGGTGACAACAAAGGTATTGATGATGTTGTGGAAGTTACCGGTATGGTATTTTATAATCCTCTAACTCATAACATTTATGAGTTCCCCACATTTGTTCAGCACAAAGAATACACGGGAGATAATTCATTTATAGTTAACTCAAAAGATGGATCAGAATTTCATGTGAGTCCGATCATTAACTATTCAGTTAAGAGAGAAATGGTACCTAGAATTTTTGCTAAATATAGAAGAGATTTGGGAAGTATCGAGGAGGGGTTTCTAAAAACAGCAGTGTTTGATGCTTTCAGATTGGCGACAAACGTTTACACCGCTGATGAACTAATTGGTAACAGACAAAAGTTTGAAATTGAGGTTAGAAGAATTCTTGAAGATCAACTAAACAAGGAGGGATTCTATATTCAACAATTTACTTCTAATTTGATTTATCCAGAAACATTTAAGAAAGCTATCGAGGCAAAGAACAATGCAGTTCAGTCTGCTTTAATGGCAGAGAATAAAGTTAAACAAGCAGAAGCAGAGGCTAAAATTAAAGTAGCTACTGCAGATGGTAACGCTCAAGCTATGCTAACCTCAGCTAAAGCAGAAGCTGAAGCCAATAGATTGAAACAACAAACAATCACCCCGATGTTATTACAATTGGAATGGATTAATAAGTGGGACGGAAAGCTGCCAGTATATGGACAAGCACCTATGCTTTACAAACCGGTAAATTAATCATGAATAAAACTAAAATTATTTTACGTGGCCTTTTACCTATCGGATTGACGATATTGGGAACATTAGCATTAATTGCAGGTGAAATAGACGATTCTCCAGGACTAGGAGGAATTGGAATCTTTATTATTTTATCAGCTTCTTTTATAAACATAAGAAAATAAAATGAGTATTGCTCTAACTTACGATGACATCCAATTGGTTCCCGCTTACTCTGAAGTTGCTTCAAGGAACATAATCGATCTTAGAACTTTGGTCACACGAAGATACGGATTGATTAGACCTCTAGTAGCATCTCCAATGGACACTGTGTGTGAACTTGATATGGCTTACAGAATATTTCTGTTTGGTGGTGTTGGGTGTATTCATCGTTTTATGCCAATTGAAAACCAGTCAAGAATGGTTGAGATGTTAAGGTATAAAATTTATGGAGATGGATTTGGTGGTCCGTTTGAGGATTGGGGTATTATGTATGATGATTGGCATTCAGAAATCAAGCAAGTACCCATTATGGCTGCAGTTGGAGCAAATGGAGATTATTTAGAAAGAGCTGAAAGTTTAGTAAAATCTGGTGCAAATATTATCTTAATAGATGTTGCACATGGACACCATAAGAACGTAAAAGATGCGATCGAAGCCATTAAGTCAATCAGTTCTGAGATAGATGTTATAGCAGGAAACATCGCTACCGCTGAAGCTGCACAGGACTTAGAATCCTGGGGAGCAGACGGTTTAAGAGTTGGTATCGGTGGAGGATCTCTTTGTACAACAAGGGTAAAAACAGGATTCGGAATCCCGAACGTGACTTGCATAGAAGAGATTGCAAAAATATCTACAGTTCCTGTTATGGCAGACGGAGGAATCAGAACTAGCGGGGATATTGCTAAAGCTTTAGCTTTTGGAGCAAGTAATGTCATGCTTGGATCATTACTCGCAGGAACGGAGGAATCTCCTGGGCAAATAGTTGAAAAATCAACAGGATTATACAAAAGATACAGGGGAGCAGCTTCTTTAGAAACTAAAACAGTTCATGGACAAGTCCAAAGAAATGTAGAAGGTGAATCCACTATGATTCCTTATAAAGGAGGAGCTAAATTTGTTTTGGATGGATTACTAGACGGAATTAAATCTGCTCTTTCTTATGCAGGAGCAGATTCATTGAAAACATATCGTCCTAGATATGTTCAGATTACCAATGCTGGTATGAACGAAGCTAAACCACATCTTATAAAATAATTCGTGTTCGCACGAAACAAAAACCTTTATTAGATATATAAAATTCGTCAATGGGGGTGTTTTGGCACTTGACAGACATTGGTAGTTCTTTGAGATGATGCAGGCCGAGTTAGTATTGGAAACTCGTTAATCACCTATACAAAAAACAAATGACGTAGAATTATCTACAATGACCTTCGAAGACGCTATGGCTTTCGTTGGTGCTGATTACGCAGTAGCTGCCTAATCGCTGAGGTGGTCACAACCTCACTTTAAGCAAAGTGACAAATTGCGGGAAAAAGGGTTAACAGTACCGCTCTCGAAACCACGAGTAACCCTGAGATAACATCAATACCCTTAAGATCGCTCTAGTGGTAGGTTCGCTGACCTGGTCTAATGTCAGTTCAAAAAAAGATAGACAAAAAGTTTTCTGATGTCAAACAATCAGATAAGCCTGTGAACGAGTTTCTTATAACAGATGGACTGGACACCGGTTCGATTCCGGTCACCTCCACCACCGGCGTAGTTTCTAGTAGAAATTTAGCTCATTGGTCTCTGATATATAGTGAAAAATAATAAAAAGATGTTTTTCACTATATACAAGACGACAAATATTAAAAATGGAAAATATTATCTAGGTAAGCATCAAACATCTAACTTGAATGATAACTATTTGGGGTCGGGAATTGCATTGGTCTCTGCTATAAAAAAATACGGAAGGGAATCATTTATTAAGGAAATACTATTTGTCTTCGATACCGAAGAAGAAATGAATAGAAAGGAAAGGGAATTAATAACTGAGAGTATAGCTAAATCTAAAAATACCTACAATAAAGGAATAGGAGGAGAGGGAGGACCACATTTTAAGGGAAAATCACACTCTGAAAAAATGAGAAAAGATCTTTCAGAAAAAATTAAAAATGCTGGCAGCAGATTAACAGACGAAGGAAGAATGAGAATAATAGAATCTAATAAAAAAAGAAAAATAACAGCAGAGACAAAAAAGAAGCTTTCGGATAAAGCAAAAGAAAGATGGATAGATAAAACAGCGGGGTGGTCTGGAGACGGTTCCAGCTCGGTCTCATAAGCCGAACGACGCAGGTTCGAATCCTGCCCCCGCAACCAAAAAGAAGTTGGTAGCAAACTTGTGTATGATACGTTCCGGCTTCGATTACTAATCGAAGGTATCAAAAAGGAAGACGTCTCCGAGGTCTAATTCCCGCAAGTCCCTGCTACCTTTTTTATTGTAACAATTTTTACTTTTTTCCGTATAATATACATGAGAAAAAATATTGTAGTAGTTCAGAACGTGTTTGATGATCCTGAACTTACCATACAAAGTATTGATTCCATCAGAAATGCAGCAAAAAGATGGGGTGCAGATTTTTATGAGCTGAATACCGTCCACCACCCAAAATCGCCAAATCCTTTTTTCTGGGATAGAATCTGGGAGTATCAATTTTTTGGATCTTACGAGAAAGTTCTAGTTGTTGATCCAGACATTGTAATTAATTCTAAGTCCCCTAACATATTCCATGAATTAACACCAGAATTTGATTTTTGTGCAGTCAAAGATGGAAATCCAGGAGACAGATTTCCAGATCCAACATATTTAAGAGATTCAATAACTAAGAGAAATGCTTTAGTTGGTAACACTATTGAAATATTTGAAAGAAATATAGAAGGATTTACTTTTGAAAAATACTGGGAAAATTATTTCAATGTTGGTGTAACTATTTTCTATCCAGAAAAAATAAACCAGATGATGGAGAAGATTAAGGATTTAATATTTAATAATTCTGAAATCTACCAATACGTAAATTTTAACGGAGGAGGCATTTGGTTCTCTCCGCAAAATTTAATCAATGCAGTGTTTGTATCAGAAAATGTTAAGATTAAGTTTTTAGATAATAAATGGAATTGGGTTCTTCCTGATATAGCGGAAGAATATCATGAAAATTTTTTTCTTGGCCCGATGAAACCCTGGATATACCATTTCACAGGAACTAGTGGATCTAAGGACAGTATGAAATCCTATGATAGATGGAAATAAAAAATAAATTATGGCAAACGGCGTTCATAAAATAACTGAAGACTTTGAAAAAGCACTTTGTGATTATACTGGTGCTCCTTACGCGGTAGCCCTCGATAACATGAGTAATGCTCTTTTTTTAGCTCTTTATTATGAGAAAAACATCAAAGAGACCCTAACATCGGATAGTATTACTATACCATCAAGAACATACCCTTCAGTTCCATGTGAAATTATTCATGCGGGCTTAAAGGTAAAATTTAAACCTGTTAAGGGTAAGACGATTAAGGGAGCTTATAAACTAGAGCCAAGTAATGTCATAGATTCAGCACTAAGGTTTACTGCAGACATGTACGAGCAGGGAACACACACTTGTCTCTCTTTTACCGGGCCGTATAAAACCTTGAAATTGAGCAAGGGCGGAGCTATTTTAACAGATGATTATAAAGCAATGCTCTGGTTTAAAAGAGCTAGATTTAGTGGGAGAAGAGAGTGTTCATATCATGACGATCATTTTGATATGCTGGGATGGAATTTTTATATGATGCCGGAACTTTCTGCAAGGGGTCTTTTATTGATGACACAGTTTTATAATTTGGACGGTAGCAAAAAGATGGTAGAAGATTTAGAGCTATCCTATCCAGATTTAAGTAAATTTGAAATATACAAGCAATAAAAATGTTTCTTAACAGAGAAGATTTATTTAAAATCGGTTTTAAATCGTTCGGTGAGAATGTTCTCATCTCTGACAAGTGCTCCATATATTCACCAGGATTAATAGAAATAGGAGATAATGTAAGGATAGATGATTATGTTATACTTTCTCCTTCAACGTCATTAAAAATTGGAAATTATATCCATATAGGATGCTATACATCAATTATTGGGAAAGGAGAATTCATATTGGAAGATTTTGTTGGAATTTCCGGAAGGGTTTCTCTTTATAGTAGCTCAGATGATTATACAGGAATGTCAATGACTAATCCAATGATTCCTGATAAATTTAAAAAAGTGACGAATGGAAAAATCCATATTAAGAAACATTCCATAATTGGATCAGGATCTATTGTCCTACCCAAAGTTACTATAGGAACTGGATGTTCAATCTATGCACAAACATTAATAAAATCTGATTGTGAGGATTTCGGGGTTTACGCTGGTACACCCTCTAAATTAATTGGTAAAAGGCTAAAAAAATTTTTAATTTATGAAAAGGAGCTTACTGGAAATTATTAATGAGGTCTTAGAAGACCAGAAGTTAGACAGCATCTCACCAGAAATGCATCTAAGAAATGATATAGGAATGGACTCCTTAAAATTAGCTTATCTGACAGTTCTTGTTGAAGATGAATATGGTGTTGATATTTTTGAAAATGGATTGGTTGAAACGGTCTATGATGTTTTAAAAAAAATAGATGGATAACTTTATATTAAATAATTCTAATTCTGAAGCGGATCTTGGAATACTAAAATTCTTAGAGGATGTTGAAAATAAAAAATCTATAGTTTTTACAACATCAGGAACCACCGGGGAACCCAAATCTGTTGTTCATTCATATGATTCCATAGTTAAGAATATAAAAATAAACAAGGATTTACAAAAATCAATTTGGGGATTAACATACGATTATTCTAAAATAGCTGCTTCGCAAGTGATACTTCAATCATATTTAAACGACGGAAAAATTGTTAATCTATTTGGTAAGAATTATCTAGAAACGATCGATTTAATAGAGAAATATAAGATCACTCATATTTCTGCTACTCCTACTTTTTATAGGATGCTATGTAATCAAACATTTAATCAAGTAAGGCAGGTTACTTTAGGTGGGGAAAGCGTGGATTCTCTTGTAATAAGTCAGATTAAAAAAACATTTCCGAATGCTAAATTAACAAACATTTATGCATTAACTGAATTTGGTACACTATTTTCATCTGACAACGAATATTTCTGCTTATCAGAATCAAAATCTAAAATAATAAGAATTGAGAATCATCGCATTTTAGTAAAAGAAGACAAAGAGTGGATAGACACAGGAGATCTTGTAGAATGGAAAGACGATAAAAATTTTAAGATTGTAGGGAGAGAGTCTTCTATTATAAATGTGGGTGGATATAAAATAAATCCAATAAAAATAGAATCTGTAATAAACAGCTTAGATTATGTCAGGAACTCTAAAGTTTATGGATTAGATAATTCAGTTACAGGAAAGATTGTTGTTGCTGATATCATAGCTACAAAAGAAATTGAAAAGAGGGAAATTCTTAACGATCTTAAGTCATATTTGAACAAATATGAGATTCCATTAAAGATTAATATAGTAGATCAAATACAAACTAATTCAACAGGAAAAATTATAAGAAATTGAAAAAAATATTAGTAACCGGGGTTTCTAAAGGTTTGGGAATTGAACTAACAAGATTTTTGCTGGAAGAGGGAAATGTTGTCTATGGTATAAGCAGAACTTCTAACATAGAACTTGATGTGATTAAAAACAAATACGAAGATTCTTTCATTCATTTAAATTACGATCTAAGCTTACAAGAATCAATTCAAAGCATTTCTAAATTTATTATGGATAACAGAATAAAATTAGATTCTTTCGTTAATAACGCAGCTATGGCGTATGATGATCTTATTACAAATGCTAAAATAGATGATTTAGATACAATGTTTAAGATTAATGTTCTGAGTCCTATAATGATTACAAAGTCTATTATAAGAAATTTTATATTATACAAATCTAAAGGTAGCATAGTACACATTTCTAGTATAAGTGCACACACTGGTTATAAGGGATTATCAATGTACGCTTCTACCAAAGGAGCTATAGAGGCTTTTTCAAAAAACACTGCAAGGGAGTGGGGAGAAATGGGGATCAGATCAAATTGTGTTGTATCAGGATTTATGGAAACGGAGATGAGTAAAAAATTAACAGACGAACAGAAATCAAGGATTTATAATAGGACCTGTTTAAAAAAAGAAACAAGCAAAAATTCTGTGATAAATATGATAAATTTTCTAATCTCGGAAGATTCCAATTCAATAACAGGACAAAATATGTTCGTGGACTCTGGAACAATATAAAAAATTCATTAAATGATTAGTGTTACAGAAAATGCTTCGGTTAAGATAAAATCACTTATCCAAGAAAATCCATCTAAAATATATTTAAGGGTTGCAGTTAAAGGTGGGGGGTGTAGCGGTCTTTCATATGATTTATCTTTTGACGATCACATCGACGAAAAGGACACATTATACGAGGATAAAGACGTAAAGATAGTAGTTGACAATAAATCTTTGCTTTATCTTTTTGGAACAGAATTGGAATTTTCAGATGGACTTAACGGGAAAGGGTTTCAATTTATAAATCCAAACGCATCCAGAACATGTGGATGTGGAGAGAGTTTTGCTGTTTAATAATAGATTAATAAGGTGCTAGAATACGTCATTAATAATAAGAGATACAATTTTTCTGATGATGGATCATCAGATTTTAATTTTGGCAAGGAAGAGGTACTATCGAGACGTGATACCGATATAACATACGAACAATCCTGGTACGAAAGGGGATATGAGGTTTTTCCTTTATTTTCGATAAAAGAGCATTCGGATCTATTAAATGGTATTTCTAATAGTGTTAATGAATTAATTTCATCAGAGCTAAAAAGAGATTACAAAGATTTCTATTTACAGAATTATCACAATTTTGTTATTTCAAATGAGGATCACTTTAAAATAGTAAGCAAGACGCGGGGATTATTACCGGAGAACTTTAATTTTAATGTCATGGAAATGATATCAAGATTTAATGACCTCTTTGGATTCGAATTCACTAATCTTGATAAGAAAACTGGACATCAATCTAAAATCATAGTTAGAATAAACCGCCCCCTTTCTACTGATTTCAATCCACCTCACAAGGATTCTTACGAGGTAGTAGATCAAGACAAATCCATTCCACAATTTGTTAATTTTTGGATTCCCGTTTGCGGAGTTACTGAAAAGTCTTCTCTTCCTATTGTTGAAAAAAGTCATTTATTACCAGAATCCAAAATCGAAAGAACCACAGATGGGGGGGTTATCGAGGGAAATAAGTATAGGGTAAGAACTGTGAAAAGCTGGGATGGAAGTAATAAATTACAAAGAGTTAATATACAAGACGGTCAGTTGTTAGTTTTTAGTCCTCATCTGATTCACGGATTGGCTGTAAATGAAGAAACAGATCAAACTAGAGTTGCATTAGAATTCAGATTGTATAAGAAATAGAAAGCACCTTTTTATCAATGTCTTGATATATAGATGCATGATAAAAGGGTTTTCTGCATATATTAACGAGGCTTACAATAATCCAAAGGATCTTATTGACATAAAATATGGTAATCCGCTAAAGTGGCAGAAGGAAGCTATGGATCTTGGCTCTCCCCTTTTAAAAATTGCAACGGAAAATGGGATGATGGAAAAATGGAAGGGCAGAATTCCTCCGTTGCAAGGATCAGACACGGTTAAAAAATCCATTGAAGATTTAATAATGCTAGGAAGTTCTTTGAATCCTGACGATGAAAACTTCATCAAAGAAGCGGAGAAAGATCTAATAGGCATGTACCTTAATTTTTTAAAGATTAATGGGCAAACTTTAATAACCAGGGAGGATTTAGAAGCAATAACTAATCAATTGGATCCTATTACATTTGAACTAAAATATCATTTCAATTATCCGAGGCCTTTACAACTTTCATTAGAGCATGGATTATCTCTATATCCATCACAACCAACCGATGCATGCAGTCCTTCTTATCCTTCTGGACACACTATAGATTCCTTCGTAATAGGACGATTAATAGCTAAGAAATTACCTCAGCTTGAGAATTCTGTACTTGAATTGTCAGAAAAGATATCATTTTCCAGAAATCAAGGAGGAATACATTTTGTATTTGACTCGGATTACGGAAAAGAAATAGCATCAGACATACTTTCTCTTGATTTTTTGTCTCTATGAAATAGTTTATCCTATTATACTTTCTTGACCTTTTTCTTGAATATATAACTTGGGCTAGATGCTCAGTAAATAAATTCAAAGAAAATGCCATACTCTTTAACACTCAGAATACCTAAGGGAGAAGCTTTAACCCTCCAAGAAATGGATGACAATCTTCTTTATTTGCAAGATTTATCCCAGGTGAATGATGCTGTGGTTTCTCAGGTTTCTATAGGGGGTATAAGTGCTGGGGATACTGTTGCTCTGGATACTACTTTACAGGATTTTGTTGTTCAGCTACTAAGTAAAACCTTTGATCCAACAATTACTGCTCCTTCTTTTTCTATTTCAAACAATCAAGGATCATACAGAGAAATAAATGATACTGTTAATGTTGGACTTACCTTCTCATATAGTAGGGGTTCTATTTATGGAAATCTAGTCCTTGGTCTTTGGGATCCCGCAGCTTTTCAAGATTTTAGAGGAGGAGTAGCATCCACATATACTTTAGGTGGGGTGCCCGGAGCTTCTAATACTCGAACTATTAGCAATCATTCCGTTACTCAGGGACTTAACACCTTTACAGGAACAGTTACATATGGTGCTGGACCCCAACCACTAGATAGCTCAGGTAATCCTTATGACTCACCCTACTCCGCAGGAACTTCACCTTCTCAAAGCACATCTTTTGAGGGGGTTTATCCCATTTTTGCTTCAACTTCTGGTATTACAACAGCAACTAAGCAAGCATTGGTTTCGATGCTAAGTGGAAACAATATAGAAATGACTCTAGTTTCTGAAACTGGAGGCAATAAACAATTTTTTGAAATCCCTACAACTTGGATAGGATCTAGACCCCTAACTGCAGTCTATTATTTCAACGTGGTTAGTAATTCTTTTGATCCAACGAATAAAATTTCAGATTTCACAGTTACTAATACAAACGAAACTGTTCAGGGATTAAGCGTACCTTATAAGAAATACACAAATTCAAGTCCAAATAGGGGACAAATAAAAATAAAATTGGTTTTCTAGTCGAAATGAGAACCCGTTATAATTAAATATATAGATAAATCTATTAATAAATTAAGAAAGTAAATGGCAAGAATTACCGGAACATATGAACTTCCTTACAATTTTGAACCCAAAATAGAGGGTGCTTTAGACGCAAGAGCTTTGGTAGATTCATATGCGGATCTTCTTACCTTTACTAGCGCTAACTATTTAAAAAACGGATTTACAGTAGCTGTATATGACACCGATCCAACAAAAAGAGGCATATATCAATTAATAGATGCTTCGAATCTTTCTAACGCAGCGAGTTGGGAAAGAATAGGATCTATCTCCTCAGGATCTGCAGGAACAAATGGGTCGTCTGGAACTTCAGGAAACTCCGGATCATCAGGAACTTCAGGATCTTCTGGGACTTCGGGAACTACCAATTTAATTAGTGTTACTGACGGGACTACTACTGTTTCTAATCCTTCTCAGATATCTTTTTCCGGGGCTTCTGTCACTAATTCCGGGGGAGGAGTAGCAACCGTTACTATAACAGGAGGGGGAGGTGGAGGATCTAACGGTACGTCAGGTTCTTCAGGAACATCCGGTAATTCTGGATCATCTGGTACATCGGGACAAACAGGATCCTCTGGTACTTCTGGACAAAACGGATCCTCTGGATCTTCAGGTACCTCGGGTAATTCTGGATCTTCAGGAACATCTGGACAAACAGGATCTTCAGGCACATCTGGACAAACAGGATCTTCAGGTACTTCTGGTGAAACCGGATCTTCTGGAACTTCCGGGCAAAACGGATCTTCAGGATCTTCCGGACAAAACGGATCTTCAGGTACCTCAGGTAATTCTGGATCTTCTGGTACATCTGGTGAAACTGGAGCCTCTGGATCTTCAGGTACTTCTGGTGAAACTGGATCCTCCGGTACATCTGGACAAACAGGATCTTCAGGTACATCGGGAACTTCTCTTCCGGGAACTGATGGATCATCAGGATCTTCAGGAACATCAGGGCAGAGCGGGTCTTCTGGAACATCGGGGGAATCTGGTACTTCGGGAACTTCAGGATCCTCAGGTACCTCAGGTAATTCTGGGTCCTCTGGTACATCTGGTGAAACTGGAACCTCTGGATCCTCAGGTACATCGGGTACATCTGGGCAAAACGGATCTTCAGGTACCTCAGGTAATTCTGGATCTTCTGGAACATCCGGATCCTCTGGAACATCTGGATCTTCCGGAACAAGAGGATCCTCTGGATCCTCCGGATCGTCCGGACAAACAGGAACTTCTGGAACCTCTGGAACCTCTGGAATAAGCGGTGTAAATGGAGAAGCTGGAACGTCAGGTTCTTCTGGAACATCAGGAAACACAGGTTCTTCTGGAACATCAGGAAACACAGGTTCTTCTGGAACATCAGGAATTGATGGGACCAACGGGTCTACTGGTTCTTCTGGTTCATCCGGTACTTCTGGTTTAGATGGTACTTCAGGTACTTCTG
>SXGQ01037102.1_pt1 | contig 21772 bp, 20 predicted proteins | sample 3178371 | NCBI WGS metagenome assembly SXGQ01 (sample SAMN11356859, study PRJNA531348) | freshwater metagenome | isolation source: freshwater sample F1-20 | place: China: Fuxian Lake, Yuxi | collected 2017-12-25 | reverse complement strand
TCCTGAAGTCGGAAGGCGCCGCTTTCCGTCGGCAGCACCACGAACAGCTTGCAGGCGCGGCTCTGGGCCAACGCGACCATCACGTGCCATTGCGCCTGCGGCACGCTCGCGACGACGAACATCGGCATCGCGCCGGGTTCGGTGCCGGAGGGTTCCTCGATCGCCACGCCCTTGTGGTCGACGTCGAAGTTGTGGGCCAGCCATTTGCCCAGTTCCTTGGCGAGCCCGCGCATATCGGACGTGCCGGCCTCCACTTTGGATTGGTCGACGAGAGCCCAGAGCGGGATCGCGAAGCTATGTTCCAGGTCGGCCATCGGCGCGGCGTCGGAAGGGTGTCAGGCCTGTTTGATCAGTTCAGCCGTCGCGGGGACGTCGGAGATGATCTGGTCAGGGTCCGGACCGACGCCGATGTAGCGAAGGTTCGGGAGGGAGGGCAGGGAGCCGCCGCGGGAAGCCAGGCGAACGATTTCGGCCATCGTGAAGGCCACGTAGCGGCGGGCTTCGGCCGGCAGCTGGGCGTAGGAGCGGACCTTGGTGATGTCGGCCGTCCAACCGGGTAGGGTGGCGTAGATGGGCTGTAGCGTGCGACGCACCGCATCGTTCCGGGGCACGCCGGAGACGACCTTGCCGGCGGCGTCGCGGTAGCCCGTGCAGACGAGCAGGTCGCCACCCTTCCATTCGCCGTGGGGCGAGAGGGCGTCGAGCTTGTTCAGGACGATGTCGTCATAGCCGCCGTAGCGGAGGGCGTCGGCCTTCTCGACCAGGTCGGACCAGCCGACCATGCGTTGACGGCCGGTGCTCGTGCCGAATTCCAGCTTCGCGAGGGCGCGCTGGAGCGGGTGTTCTTCCGGCATCTTCGTCAGGAAGACGTGCGTGCCGACCTTCGTGTCGTAGGCCTTGCAGCAGCCGACCGTGTGGATCGCCTGGACCGGGATGCCGGCGGACTGGAAGAACTCCGGCGTGTAAGTGTGGGAGGCCGTGACGTTCGGGGCAAAGCCCGCACGCTTGTCGAGCCAGTAGGCCTGGCCGAACTCGCCGATGATGCGGCGATCGGCGGCGAGGTCGCCGAGGATGCGTTCGCGGACATCGCCGATGGCGTGGGCGAGAGCGGCACCGGCCTGCCAGTAGCATTCGAGGACGGCGGCGTGGTCGAACGTGAACGGCTCCTTGCCGGCGAAGCGGGTGAAGTCGAATTCCGCCGCCGCGAACACGCCGGATTCGATGGCACCCTTGTTGGCGCGCAGTTCGGCATCGGTGAGCTTGGCGAAGAGGCCGGCCCACTTCTCGGGCGAAAGCTTGCAGACGTCGCGCACGATGGAGGCGGCGCGGTTCAGGCGGGCCGAAAGGCGCGTCGCGTAGTCGGCCTTGGCGCCCAGGAATTCAGAATAGTGAATCTGGAACTGGCCGACTTCATCGGCGTAAGCCGGCGTGATGCCGCGACCGGTGGAGCCGCGGGCTTCGTGGCCGAGCACGTTGATACGGTAGTCTTCCCAGGCCAGGTCGAGGATGCGGTGGGAGACGTCGCTGATCATGCAGCGTTCGTCGATGAGCAGGCGAGAGAGGACCGGGATGCCGATCTTCTCGAGTGGCAGTGCTTCCCAGAGGGCCTTGCGTGGGTCGGCGACGACACCGGAGCCGAGGGCGAGGCAAGCGACATCATGTTCGGCGACGCCACCGGGGAGCAGGTTGAGTTTCAGGCCGGCGACTGTGTGGCCCGAGTTGGCGCCGCCGTTGACCTTGAGGACCGTGCCGACCACGTCGCGACGACCCGTGAGGGCTTGGAGTTCGCGAACGATCTCGGGGATGAGGCGGCCCTTGCCTTCGTCTCCCATGCTGATGCCGACATCGGCGATGAGGTTGCTCTTAAAGGGGGTGAGTGCCATGGGCAGGAGAGGGGAGGCGGGCGGGTGAAGCCGTCCGCAAGAGGGTGAAGGCGTCGGTGAGGCTTAGGCCGTTGCGCCCTTCTGGCGTTCGTAGAAGTCGTTGATCTTCTTGGCGACGTCGCGGTAACCCGAGTCGGCCATGTAGATGATCTTGTATTCGTCGACGGCTTCCTTGTCCTTGCCCATCTTCTCGAAGGTGTCGCCGAGGGAGTAGATGATGTCCTTCTTGAGGTCGTTCATCATTGGGACTTCGCTCTTGGCGGCGGTCAGCTGCTCGATGGCGAGGTCGTACTTGCCGCCCTGCGAGAAGGCGCGGCCGATAGCGAGGAGGGCTGGCTGGCGGAACTTCGGGTTACGTTGAGCGTACTGGAGCTGCTGGACGGCGTCTTCGAGGCGATTGGCTGCAAGGAGGAGGGTGCCGAGCTCGAAGCGGTAGCCGAAATCGTTCGGGTAGCGTTCGACCAGCGCGATGGAGGTCTTCAGGCGGAAGTCGTTGAGCTCGATTTCGTTCTTGGCGAGGGCGTCCTTGCTGGCGGAGTCGGCCGGGTTAGCGGTGATTGCCTCGCGGAGCTGCTTGGAGTTGCGCTCGTACCGGCGGATGACGAGGTCGCTTTCCTGACGCTCAAGGGAGGTGTCGGCTTTACCGAGGGTCGTCAGGCGGCCGCGCTGCAGCCAGGCGATCGAGCTGTCGAGGTCTTCGGCGATGAGGAACATGCGGACGATCTCGCGGTAAAGGTCGAGGCTGTCCGGGGAAGCCTGGATTTTCTGGGCGAGTTCGGCGGCCTGAGCGAGGGCGGTGGCCGAGTCGGTGACGGTACGGGCGGACTGGTCGAGGCGGAGGGCTTCGTCCTTGTCTTTGAGCTTGGACTGGAAGTCGCCTTTGTCTTCCCAGTTGCCCTTCTTCATCGTCTTGTTGACCGAAGCCTTACGAACGGCTTCTTGGAGGTCGCCGTTGCCGGGGAAGAGTTTCAGGCCCTTGTCGGCGGCGTTCAAGGCGTTGTCGTTTTCGCCGGCGGCGATCCAGACGTTGGCGAGGTCGACGAAGTGCTGGATCTGCGAAGGCTCGTTGGCGCAGAGTTCTTCGTAGGCGAAGGCGGCGAGCTCGTGGAACTCCAACTTAATGGCGGCGAGGGCGATGGTCTTGTTCGCGTTGGAGTCGATCGGCTTCTTGGCGAGGACTTCTTCGGCGGCGGCGATGGCGGCGAGCGGGTCGGACTCCACGGACTTGGCAATCTTACCGGAGGTCAGGGCGCCGGTGATGCCGTCAAAGAGACCTTTCTTGGTTCCGTGGAGGGCTTTCTGGGCCCTACGGAGGGTGCGACGCACTTCGATGCAGCCCGGATTACGGACAAGGATGCCCGTGAGGACTTCGACGGCGTACTGGGGGTTTGCCTTCAGCTGCTGGTCCGCGGCGGTGATCTGTTTCTGGAGCCGGGGATCGAGCTCGGTAAGGGCGACTTTTTTCATGGAGAAATAGGCTGATTGACCTGCGAAAAATGACCTTCCAGATGCGAGTGGTCAATCCCTTGGACGTGAAAAACGCAGGTGGCGGCGGAGGGCCGGTCGGAGAGGGTCGGCGATAATCCGACCGACGCAGTCCGTGGCCCCGCAGGCACACGGGTGAAAGAGGCTTTCAGCCAATGAAAACCCATAGTCGAAGGTGATTTCCTCGGCGGCGTCGATCGGGCGCAGGGCGGTCAGCCAAGCCAAGGATTCCTCTTCGTCCCAGATGAGTTCGGCGTTCGGTTGGCAGGCATGGTTGGCGTGCCGCGAGGGGTTATCGGCTGAAGAGCCGTCCAACCAGCGCCCCGGTGTGATTTCCAAGGCGTAGACCTTGCCGCCGGGGGACGATTCCAAGGGAGGTTCCGAGGTCGTCGGGCCGGAGTAGGGCGCGATGCGTTCGCCGGGTGCGAACTCCCGCTTCGCGAAGAGGCCGAGGCCGGCGATAGGTGAGGGGCGCGACTCGACGTCAGCGGTGCTCATGCCTCCGAACGGAGGTCGCGGGTCATCAACGCGACGACGCCCGCGCGAGGATCAAGTCCTTTGTAGAGGATCGCGTGCACGCAGAAAAGAATGGGAGCTTCGAGGCCTCGGCTGGTCGCCAGCTGAGAAAGGGCTTCGGCGGCGCGGTGGCCTTCGACGGCTTCCTTGCGGGAGGCGAGTGCGGCGAGCGTACCTTGCGGGTCCTTGGCCAGCTGTTCTCCGAGGGAACGGTTGCGGCTCCAAGAGCCGTGGGCAGTGGCCATCAGGTCGCCGACTCCTCCCAGTCCGAGGAAGGTTTCTGGGCGAGCGCCCAGGGCCTCGCCGAGACGGGCCATTTCCTGCAACGAGCGCGTGAGCATCGCGGCCTTGGCGTTGGAGCCGAGGCCGAGGCCATCGCACAGGCCGGCGCCCAGCGCATAGACGTTCTTGAGCGTGCCGCCGATCTCGACACCGATGAGGTCGGTCGAGGTGTAGGCGCGGAGCGTCGGCCCGCTGACGACTGCTTGGACATCCTTAAGGAGCGCGTCGTCCGTGATCGCGGCGAGCACGAGGGCGGTCGGGAGCCCGCGGGCAACTTCGTCGGCGTTGCTCGGTCCGCTGAGCGTGCCGACTGGGATCGGGCCGAAGGCGTCGGCCATCATCTCGGACGGGCGACGCAGCGTGGTGAGATCAAGGCCTTTGCAGAGCGAGATGGCCATCTTGGTCGACGAGCCGCGGACGGCTGGGCCGATGGACTTGAGTAATTCCGGCAGGCCTTTGGAGGGGCAGGCGAGGAAGACCAGGTCGGCGTCCATTAGTGCCGGGAGAGGTTCGAGTCCGATCTGAATCGAATCATCGAGGCGGTGTCCGGGTAGGTATTCCTTGTTCTCGCGCGTGGTGGCGAGGGCGAGGGCTTGTTCGGCCCGGCGTGGGACGAGCGTGACGGTCTGGCCTTGGCGGGCGAGGTGGATAGCCATGGCCGTTCCCCATCCGCCGGCTCCGAAGATGACGCAGTTCATTTGGATTTCTTGGCGCGGACCTTGGTGGCCCAGCGGCGGACGGCCGCGACCGCGTCACGGTGCAGGTTGGCTTCTGGTCGCGCGAAGGGCGGCGGTTCGGGAGTGAGGCCGAGCAAGTCGTGGATGACGAGGATCTGGCCGTCGCAGCCGCGGCCGGAGCCGATGCCGATGGTCGGGATGGACACCGCCTCGGTGATCTTCGGCATGAATTTCTCGTCGACGCATTCGACCACGATAGCGAAGGCGCCGGCCGCGGCCACGGCTTGGGCGTCGATCAGGATTTGTTTCTGATCTTCCGGCGTGAGTCCGCGACGGCGATAGCCGGCGGAGTGGACGCGCTGCGGGAGCATGCCGACGTGGCCCATGACGGGGATGCCGGCATCGACGAGGCGCACGATGGCCGGGGCAAGCGAGGCGCCGCCTTCGATCTTCACCGCCTTGACGCCGCCTTCTTGCAGGAATCGCCGGCAATAGCTGAGGAGCTTGGGAAAGCTATCATGGGCCAGGCCGAAGGGGAGGTCACCTACCACCAGGGCTTCCGTCTTGGCGCGGGCGACGGCGGCGGAGTGGTGGAGCATCATGTCCAGGGTGACGCCGACCGTGTCAGGGAGCCCGAGGACGGTATTGCCCAAGGAGTCGCCGACAAGGATGAGGTCGGCGCCGCCGGCGTCCGCGATACGGGCCGTGCTCATATCGTAGGCGGTCAGGCAGACGATGGGCCGGACGCCTTTGAGGGCGCGGAGGGACCGGGTGGTGGACTTCACGCCTTTGGACTTACCCAGAGACGCTCCGCTTGTAAAGCGTGGGTAAAGGGTGTATGCAGGGGATGTGTTGAGTCGCATCGCCAAGCTGTTCCGCAAGCCCGATTACCGGGTGAACGCCTACGCCCATAAGGATCTTTCGGCCGCGACCAAGCTAGCCTGGCATGCGCGCCTTAAGTTGCTCTTGAGCGCGCGTCGCGGATTGGATCATGCGGCAGAGACGCCGGAAATCTGGGCCCGTCATCGGAAATGGGTCCTGCTCGCGCTGGCCTTGGTGGTGGCGTGGGTGCTGGCCGAGAGCGCCGTCGCCTGGAATTTCTTCGAGGGTTGAAACCCTCGGGTTCTTCAGATGTGGCCGAAGCCGAAGAGGTCGATGCCGAGCTGCTTGGCGCGGGCGATGACGGCCGGCTTGTCGATGAGGATGACCGCATCCGCTTCGAGCGCGGCTTTCGTCACGCCGCCTTCGGCCATGCTCTCGAGCGTCTTGACGCCGAAGCAGGGGACATCGAAGCGCCAGTCTTGGGCGTGCTTCGCGGTCTTGACGAGGAGCATTTCTTTGCCGCCGGTCTGCGTGCAGCGGCGGAGCATGTTGTCGGTGCCTTCGAAGGCTTCGACGGCGATCACCGTGCCCTTGGCGGTGACGACGGATTGACCGACGTCGAGCCGGGCCATCTCGCGGGCCATGCGCGTTCCGAACTCAAGTTGGTCGTCGCCGATGCCGCAGGCCCAGCCGGTCATGCAGCCTGGCGTGGCGAGGTGGTCCTCGAGAAAGATGCGCGCATCGAGCATGCGGACGCCGACTTTCTCGATCTCGACGGAGATGGCGCCGAAGATCGTCTCGGCGTTGCGTTCCTTGAGGGAGGCCATCAGCGCGATGAGCTTCAGGTCCGGAACCATGCCCGTGAACAGTTTGCGAGGGGTGACTTGGCCGGCCATCACGGCGCCGGCGGCACCGAGTTCCTGGAGGGCGTCGAGCATCTGGCCGAGCTTGCCGACGGGGATGGCGCGATGGTCGGCGGGGGCGAAGGTGGCGATGAGGGCCGGGTCGGTCTCTTCTTCAAATGAGATCAACTTTATCTTGGCGCCGCGACCGCGGGCGCATTCGACGAGGAGGGTGGGGTAGCGGCCTTTGCCGGCGATGACCGCCACGGTCTGCGTGGGGTCGAAGCCCGGGGGGAGGAATCGCGAGGCTGACGCCATGGAGGCAGTGTTTCGGCGGAAGGGCTCGGGCTCAAGCCTGCTTTGGGTTGCCACCGGCGGCTGGCTGGAGCGTAATGCGCCATGCCTGCTGCCATCGGCATCCTAGGTGGGACTTTCGATCCTCCGCATGCGGGTCATGTGGCGGCAGCCGTGGCTGCGCATAAGCAGCTCGGTTTGGACGAGGTCCGCATTATTCCGGCGGGACAGGCGCCCATGCGTTCGGGTGCGCCCGTGGCCTCCGCTGCCGACCGTGCGACGATGTGCCGCCTCGCTTTTGCGGATTGTCCGTGGGCCGTGATCGATGAGCGAGAAATTCATCGCGATGGTACGAGTTGGTCCGTCGAGACCGCCCGCGAATTAGCCAAAGAATTTCCTGAGGCCATGCGGGTCTGGGTCCTCGGGGCCGATCAGTTGGCCAGGCTGGACCGGTGGAAGGAGGTCGCCGAGCTGTGCAGTCTGGTAGAATTTGCCGTGCTGTCACGTGATGGTATCTCGACCGTACCCCCTCCGGCCATCGCGGCGCTTATTCGCCTGACCGTGTTGAAGGCTCCGGCGGTGCAGGTTTCCTCCACCGCCCTGCGCGAGGCTCTGCGCCGCGGTGATTCGCCCCGAAACGGCTTGCCCCTAGCGGTTGCCCGCCACATCGATGAGCGCTCCCTTTACCAAGCCTGACCATGTCCGCCCTTAAAAAGAAGACCAAGAAGACCTCCGCCAAGCCTGCCGCCAAGGGTCGTCCTGCGGGCAAGTCGGCCAAGCCTGCCGCCCGTTCGGTCCGTCCGGCGCGACGCGTCATCCCGGCCATCCCCGCTTTGAAGGCCAAGAGCCGTGGCGAGAAGACCGCCTCCAAGCCGATGGTGGTCATGCCGAAGATTCCGGCTCACCTGATCGCTGCGGTGCGCGCTTTGGACGACAAGAAGGCCGTCGAAATCCGGGTTCTCGAGATGGGGCAGATTTCTTCCATCGCCGACTTCCTCGTGATCGCCACCGGTACGTCCGAGCCTCACCTGCGTGCCCTGCGTATCGCCCTCGAGCATGCGCTGGACGACGTCGGCGTGACTTCCCGCTCCGAATCCCAGCGCGATAGCGGCTGGACGGTCGTGGATGCCTTCGACGTCCTCTTCCACGTCTTCCGCGACGACATCCGTAAGAGCTACGCCCTGGAAGCCTTGTGGAAGGACGGGCTGGATATCCCCGTCTCGGCCATCCTGAAGGCCTGAGCGGAAAGGGAGCACCCGGTGGTGGTAGTGGGCAGGATCGAACTGCCGACCTAGGGCTTATGAGTCCCTCGCTCTAACCAACTGAGCTACACTACCGAAAACCGAGTCCGGTGAGTCCAGCCGTCCCGCCTTGGCTCGTCAAGCCGATTGAGGCTTAGGAGCGAGCAGGAAGGAGCACGAAGAAGCAGAGCATCCAGAGGGCCAGGCTCAGGAAACCGAGGACGATCACGAGATTTCCCTGGGTTTGGCGGATGTCGGAAAGGCCTTCCTGCTCGAGGGTCTGTCCGAGTTTCCGGACGAACATGATTGGCAGGAGCGCGGCCGGCGTGGTCGTGAAGCTGAGCAGGATGAGCAGCATCGTCCGCGAAATCTGGCGGTCGCTGTCCAAGATGTAGATCACGTAGATCAGCAGCGCGAAGAGAGGCGGCAAGAGGAAGGTCGAGCCGCACCAGAGGTAGCCTTCGCGCACGGTGCGTTCGAGCGATTCACCGGCTTCGTTGCGGGCGGCGTCCGGAGTGAGCGCCTGACCGAGCGGCAGTTCCGCCCCGGGCGGAGGCGGCGGAGCGTCGGGGCCGATGCCCGAAGCGTCCGTGGACGAGACCGAGGGGGTGCGGCTGAGGCCGATGGCGCGGAAATAGTCGCGCACCGTCATCCATGATCCGTCGACTTCGATGTTATGGAGCAGGCTGATCTCGCCGGCGCGGAGCATCTCGCTCACGCGCACGAGCGGGAAGGGGCCGGTGATGGCGCCTTTCCAGCGAAGACGAAATGCAGTGGGGCGTGACATCGTTCAGAGATCTCGTCCTTGGAGGAGGGTTTCCCAGCCACCTTCGGGGGTGATGAGGCCTTTGGGGATCACGGCGGCCTGCGCGGCTTCGGCGACCGTGCCCGGATAGCGAAGGAGTGGCGTGAGGGGCGCGGCTTCGGCGACACGCTTTACCTCGCCGTCGTCGCCGACGCGGAAGAGCACCGTGGCCTTTCCTTCGTTATCGAGCCCGTAGATGGCGCTACCCTTGATCGTCTCGCGCAGCTCAGGCTTGCCGTCGCGGCCGACCCAGCCGGCGTAAATAAGCTTACGATTACGCAAGTTGGCGAAGGTCGCGCGCCAGAAGCGGGCCTCTTCGGTGTAGCCAGCGCCACCGGGGGGAGCCAGGAAGGATCGTAACTCCAGCTGGAGATCGCCCCACTTCTCCTTGAAGAGGAAATCGTAAGGGCGGAGCGCGTTCTGCGTGATACGGCGCAACTGTTCGGCATCGCGCTGGGCGGACGGAGAGAAGAGCAAGCCCCAGACTTCCGGACGGGTGGTCGCGAGCTTGTAAAGTTCCTGGAGCTGGTAGGCGCGTAGCTCCGGGTAGCGCGAGTCGCTCCGTCGGACGCGGTCCATCGTGCGGATGAGCGGCTCGAGTAGTTTGCCCGTCTTGGCGTCCTGGAAACGGCTGACCTGACGGATGAAATCCAGTTCGTTGATCGCCGTCGGGGTGGCGAGCTCTTCGCCCGCGCGCACTCCGTTGTTGAATTCACGGCGACTCCAGGTCGTCTCGACGACGGCGCCTTCGCGGGTGAGCTCCTTGGCTTTCTGGCTGATCTCGACACCATCGGTGATGTTCCGCTTCGTTTCGACAATATCGCCGGTCACGTAGACGGTCCGGCCCGCCGTGATTCCGCGGATGGAATAAAGGTTGAGCGTATAGCGGCGGAGTGAATCAGCCAGGGAGGTGTCGGAGAGCGTGCGCAGGCCGCGTTGTTCGACGTCGGTCAGCGTGGCCGGATTAAAGATGCCAGCCGGGTCGGCCGTGGCGGCGGCATCCCACCTCGCGCCGACGCGCGGGGCGAGGGCCGAGCGGGGGAGGGCCTGCAGGGTGGGCGCACGGGAGAAGACGAAGGAGGCGCGGGAGCTCAGGTCGGATTTTTCGCCGGCGGTATTTGCGGCGGTGTCGGCGAGGGCGTCGAGATAGCCCGCCAAGTCGGCGGCCTTGCCGAGGCTCTTGAGCGCGGCGATCGTCTTGCGTTCGCCGGAGAGACGCAATTCAGCGCGGTCGGCGGTGGCCTCGCCGAAATCGAGGTCCTTGTCCTTCGCATCGTTCAAGGTCTTGAGCAGGAGTCGGAGACGTTCGAGGGCTTCGGCCGCTTTGGTGAGATCGGTGACGTTGTCGTCGCCCATCGCTTTGTTGAGTACGGCGATCTGAGTGGCGACATCATTGCGGGTGCGGTCCAGCATCTGCCGGCAGGCGGAGAGCAGCCCTTCGGGCTCGGGGAGGATGGCCTTGAGCTTGGTCTGCAGGGCGCCTCCCATCTGGTTGAACTCTTGGAGGTATTTGTTGGCGCGGCTCTCGGTCTCCGCGACGTTGCCCAAGGTCAGCCCTTGCTTACGACGGTCGGCCAGGGCCAGTGCTTCGAGCCTTAGGCGCTGCTCATCGGCGTTCTGCGTGGCCAGGCGCTGACGAAGCGGAACCGTCTGCGCCTTGCGGGCAGCTTGGTCGGCGGCGGAGATGCCGCCGCGTTCGAATTCATCCAGCGCCACGAGCGCGGCGGGGTGATCGTAGAGTTCGATGAGGCGGGAGGCTTCGGAGAAGCGGCCGCGGGATTCTTCTTCCTGTGTCTTCAGGATGTTCCAGTAGACTACCCCTGCGATGATCAGCAGTAGGCCGGCGACCCAAGAGGTCGTCATCACCATGTAGCGTCGGTTTAGGCGGGCCCGGGTGTTCTGGCGGAGCGCACGGCCTTCGCGTAGGATGCCCTCCGGCAGGCGCTCAGCCTGCGGGGTCGCGCGTTCGAGCCAGGAGCTGAGGCGGACGATGAGGATGGCGGGGGAGGAGCCGCGGGCGGCTTCCTGCTGAAGGGTGGCCCATTCGTCGTTCAGTCCTTCGATCGTGGCGCGCAGGGTGGCTTCGGCTTCGTCGATGGCGGCCAGTTCGCCGGCCCAAGCTTCGAGTTCGACGACCTCGGCGGAGACTTCCGCAGAAAGCGTGAGCTGGTGGTCGCGTTCGAGCGAGCGGACGCGGCCCAGCGAGGCGGCGCAGGCTTCCCAGTGTCCGCCGGCGCGTGCTTCGGAGGCGTCGGCGACGAGGGTCGTGACCTGTTGGGCGGCCTTGGAGCGGAGCCAAGCCACCCGGCGGGCCAGGGCATCATCCCAACGAGGCTCGTCGGCGAGGTCGTTCGCGCCGAAGCGCTCCATGCGGTTCATCAGCTCGACGGCTTCCTCTTCGCGGCCTTGCTCGAAGAAGTTTGCGACCTTGCCGAGTGATTCCCGAAGGAACTTGGCGGAGAGTCGGGCGAGTTCGGAGCGGGCGTTCGGGTCGTTCGGATTGATGCGGACAATCGAACGGAGGACGGAGAGCGCGCGGTCTTCTTCGCGACGGCGGATGGCGTCGCGGTAATCGCCGTAGAGCGGGTGGCTTTCACCGATCTCCCGTCCGTAGAGGCTTTCGACGGCGAGGACATGCTGGCCGTCGAGCGGGAAGCCGGCGGGCAGGCCGCGCTCCCGGCAGAGGGCGTGCCAACGGTCGGACTCCGCGAAGCTTAGCAGGGCGCAGAGGCCGAGCAGGTCAGGGTCGGACTCCGCGGCCTGGAAGGCGGCGTGTTCGTTGCCGCTGCGCACGAGCGTCGCGCATTGTTCGAGGCGTTCGCGGGCCCGTTGGCAGAGCGCGGAGTATTCGCCGGCGAGGGAACGCGCCTCGAGGTCGGGGGTGCCGAGTTCGAGCTGACCGCGGATGCGGGCGATGAGGCGTTCGACCTGCATGGATCAGCGGAACTCTAGCAAGCGAGGACCGGCGGCACCGTTGGCATCGATGGCTTGGATTGACCACGGAGCACCGGCCTCCATGAGCTTACCTTCCTTGAAGAGTTTCCGGCGTTGGGCGACGATTTCGTAGGGCGGCGTGCCGGGCCCTTGCTTGCTTTCGAGTCGGATGATGTCGGTCTCGAGGACGGAGCGCGTGGCGCGAATCGAGGGAAGGTCGCGGTCGGGGAATTCGTGGCCATCCGGATAAAGTCCAATCGAACCTTTGGTCCAGATGAAGGCGTTGACCGCGCTTTCGGCCCAGGGAGCGGGTCGGATGACCCCCGTTTCGGCGTCGAGCAGCAGGGCATCAGGACCGAGGTTCAGTGGCTGGAGAGCCTTAAGGTCTCCGATGAGCGCGAAGCACTGGCGATCGCCTTTCGGGAGGATCACTTCGATGAGTCGATTAGCGCCGGCGCGGGCGCCTTCGCCGGTGGGGAAGTTGAGCGAGACTTCGTTACGACGGTTGCTCAGCCCGATGCCGATGGCCGGAAGTTTGCCGGGCTCGGGAGTCGATTCAATCCACGTGGCCTGCGGCGTGCGGCGAATCTCGCCGTTGAGGTATTTCGACTGGTCGTCGCGCAGGTGCGGGGAGGTGAAGGCGATGAGTCGGATGCGGATCTGGACGGATTCGCGCAGGGTCGCGCCGGAAGCCTCGACGAACTTGGCCACGGCGTCGGCGGCGGAGGGGGATAGCGTGAAGTCGGCCTGCGACGGGGAGTTAGGTCCGGTTTCGCCGGTCCGCCATTCGCCTGGGATGATCATCGTCGGCCGCACTTCGATGCTCGTCAGGGATTGCGCCCGTTCGAGGCAGGCCTGCAGGCGCTTCCACGATTCGTCCTGCGGCACCTTGATCTCGGCGCCAAGGCGGAGGGCTTCCTTGGCTTCGGCGATCGCTTCCCGGATGGACTTGGCGTCATTCAGTACGCCTGGACGATCCAGGCGGTTCAGTAGTTGCTTGGTTACGCTGGCGGAGAAGTTGCTGAGGATGCGGGGTAAGATTTGCTCGCGGTAGTTACGGACAAAGGTCGGCGAAAGGGTGCTGGTCTCGGCCCACAGTTTGGCGGCGCCCATGAAGTCGTCGGAGTCCATCAGGCCTTGGATCTCGGTGAGTGCGCGGTTGGTTTTGAGAATCTCGTCGGCCTTGGCGATATCGTCCGGGGAAGGCGCCGATTTGACTTCGACGACGACGGGGGGAGGGGTGGGTTCAGCCTGACGGTTCACCAGAAACAGCGTCGCGGCGGCGGCGAGGATGATGACGCCGCCGATGACCCAAGCGGTTGAGTTGTTCCCTGTGGAAGTGGCGGGAGCGGAGCCGGAGCGGCGCTGAGGCTGTCCGGTGCTGGCTTTGGTGGAAGTCAGTCCGGCGGCGGCCTGACGGGCGATATCGCCAGAAGGGGCGGGCAATGATTTCGCGGTCGTGAAGTCGATCGTTGCGGTGGCGGAGGTCGAGTTAACGGCCCACAGGAAGCCGTCAGACCCTGTGGTGGTGGCGTCGGTGGTGAAGGTCGCGGCCCAGGCGGACTTGCCGAGGAGCGCCGAGGCCTCGGCGAGGAGGCGGAGGAGGCGCAGGGTTTCCGGGGGGTTGAGCAGGCCGACTGCGGCGGGGCCAGAAGCGTTGATGAGCCAAGCGGCCTTGGCGCCGGTACCGGTTTCTTCGCGCCACGTTACCGCGGGCGTGAGCGGCGTCTGCGTTTCCAGCTGGAGCGGGCGATCTTCGCCTTCGAGCCAGGTAGGGGCTCCGGTCCATTCATCGCGCCAGCCTTTCCAGCGTCCCGCGATGGCGGCGGGCGGCGGGAGGATGGCGGCTTCTTCGAGGGAGAAGATCAGGTGATGGGCCAGGCGGTTATCGCGCTGCGTATAGTCGAGTCCGCGCGCGACGAAGCGCGAGAGCACGCACCAGTTCTTGTCGCCTGCCTCGAGCAGACGGAGGGTGAACGTCTCGCCTTCGGGGCGTTCGTGGGGCGTGCCGACGGACTCGAGCAACTGGGCCAGGCGTTCCGGGATGGCGCGGTGGCGGGCGACGGTGCAATAGCCGCTGCGACCGGGAGTGAGTCCCTGCGACGCCGAAGTGAAGATAAGTTGGAGGGGCATCAGCGGACGGAGGTTTCGGAGGAGGGGAACATCGCCGGCGAGGCGAGGTGCATGAGCCAATAGAGGGGCTCTTCGACATGGGCCGGCGCGAGGCGCTGCGGGTCGGGGGCGATGCGGCCCTTGTTCAAGCCAGCTTGGATCATCACCGGGGAATGTCCGAACGAGGTAGCCGCGAAGTAACTGATCTGTTCCGCGAGCGATTCCGCCGAGGCGACGAGGCCGGGGCAGAGTGCGACGAGCACCTCGCGCACGCGGGCTGAATTGCGCGCGATGGCGGCAAGGTCGAGGGTGCCGGATTTGACCACTGGTTCGAGCGGGGAACTCAGGAGCTTCTCCCAGGTGTCGCACTTGCCGACGACGAAGGCGAGCGGGGTCTTGATGCGCTCGTCCTGCGCGAGTCCGAGGACACGTTTCATGCGGGTCTCCATCTCGGACAGGATGCTATCCTGCTGGTCGACGCGTCCCTTGAGGGTGAGTTGCGGATCTTCGACGCCGACGAGCTTCGACTTGAAGCGCGCGTTGGCGGTGGGGTCGAAGAGGAAGATGAGTCCGCTCGAGGTCGCGACGTGCATGGCGCCGGGCGAGTCATGGATATCGATGCCCGGCTCAAAGTGTTCGCCGGCGTTATCGTAGAGGATGACCGAGGTCTCGTTGCGCTGTTGGCCGGGGCGGCTGATCGAGTAGATGAAAGGACGGGGCAGGGAGACCATCCGGCCGAGGCGGGGAAGCTTCTCATAGGTCGCGCCTTCGAGGGCCGTCTTACCGAGCAGCGCGTCTTCCGGCGTGGCCGCGGAGAAGAGCGTATTACGCATCTGGTTGAGCAGCATGTTTCCGCTGGGATCGCCATCCTTGAAGGCCAGGTTGAAGTCCTCCGGCAGGCGGTCCTGCAGCGTGCGCGTGAGCACCGCGAGGTAGTAGGACTTGCCGGCGCTGGGGGCGCCGATGAGCGAAACGATGCGGTGCGGACGATCGAGGTAGCCGGGCGGAAGCTGGCGGCGGCAATGCGGGCAGGCGATGTCGGTGCAGGCGAGGCCCATCGGATCGACGGCAAGGCCTTGATCGTTGAAGCGGGTCGGTTGGAAACGCAGGCGCACATCGGAGCCGAGGATCGGGTCGCCGCGCAGGTCTTCGTGGACCGCGATGCTCAGCGCGTCACCGGCGTCGAAGCGCGTCCAGCAGACCGGGCAGAGGTGGGCGCCACGATTCTGTTCGGCTGCGAGCAGCGCTTTGCCACTCGTCCGGAGAGGCGCTTCTTCCTGCGGAGAGAGCAGGGGCGCGATCTGCGAAAGGCTGAAGCCGACTTCGAGTCCCTGCGGCGTGCAGGCGAGGGTGTCGGTGGCACGGCCGAGTTCCTGCGCGACGTCGAGGAGACGTTGCGGAGGGAATTCACCGAGTTGTTCGCCGGTCTGGGCGTCGAAGAGGACCCAAAGATCGGTGCGGATGAAGGTGAAGTTCTGCTGGTCGGCGGGGGCGGCGACCAAGAGGGCGGAAGGCAGTTGGATTGTCGTGGCTTCGGAAATCTCCAGGCGCTGACGGAGGGGAGCTCCATTGACGAGGGCCGAACCCTGGTCGGAGGGTTCTAGGGCGACGACTTCTCCGCTTTTGACCAAGGAAAGGCACGGGTTGGCTCCATCCCCGGGCAAGGAGGCAGGCAGGCTGTCAATGAGTCCTCTGGCTCCGCTGAGGCAGTCTACCCAGGAGAGGGTGGGGTTTTTCTTGCTGGAAGTGAACATCGGCTCCGAGGTGGGGTCTGAAAGAGGTTGATTAGCGAGGTAGGACTGTAAAGATATGAAAGTACGATTATAGGTCACCCCTTGACCTGTTTTCCTTTACCCCCTTAATCTTCCCTTAATGGAGACCGAAGCCGACCAGTCCGCCCTGGACCGTGCCCGTGAAGGGGATCTCTCGGCTTACAACGAATTGGTCCTGAAATATCAGGGCCGCATCTTCGCCAAGGTCTTCTCCTTGCTGCGCAACCGTCAGGACGCGGAGGAGATCACGCAGGACACTTTTATCCGGGCCCATCGCGTGCTGGCTTCTTTCCGGGGTTCGGCGACCTTCTCGACCTGGATTCATCAGATCGGCACGAATCTGGCCCGTAACCGTTACTGGTACTGGCGCCGTCGCAAGCGCGACCAGTCCATGTCCCTCGATGCCGACCTTGGCGACGATCCTGGCGCCACGCTCCATGACATCCTTTCGGACGGCGCCCAGGGCCCCGGCCACGAGGCCCAGCATAACGAATTCGTCAACAAAGTTGCCGAATGCATGGAACAATTGAAGCCGGAACACGCTCGTATCCTGACGATGCGCAATGTCCGCAATATGTCCTATGAAGAGATCGCCGAAGACCTCGGCCTCTCCATCGGTACCGTTAAAAGCCGCATCAACCGCGCCCGCGAAGCCTTGCGCGAACTCATGGGAGAGGAGTTCCGCGGATGAGTTCCTCTGAATTCGAATCCCTGGCCGCAGCCTTCCTTGAGGGTAACGCCTCCGAGTCTCAGGTCGCCCGTCTGCGTTCCGCCCTCGGTCAATCCCCTGAGCTCCGCGTCAGGTTTCAGTCGCGAGTCCGACTTCATAAGGCTCAGCTCAGCTTCCTGAGCCGTCGCGAAGAGCGTTCGATTTCTGGCGTGATGGTCTGGCTGCATGCCTTCGGGCAGCGCATGGGTCGTTCTTTCGCTCACCTCTGTCTGCTCGCGCTGGTCCTTGTCGAGTTACAGGTCACCATTCCGGCCGAATACTCCGGACTGCTTTCCTATGTGGATGCTCCGGCGGCCGAAGAACAGGTCTTGGCTGGTACCGAGACGCCCCTCCGCCTGCTGACCGAGGCCGTCCAAGACTTCGATCTCTCTCAATCCGTAGAGGGTTCTGAGCTCGCGATGCCCAACTTCGTGATGCCGGATATGGCTATGCCTACCGACGAGCCGACGGCCGTCGAGGTCTGAGCCTAATCCTGCCTTGCTTCCTTCGTCCCGTGACCGTCAATTGACGCACGGATGAAGGCCGTAAACCATAGGCCCGAGGTACGCCTCAAGGGTATCGCCGCCGCTCCGGGAGTGGCCCGTGGTCCTGTCTACCCACTGATGCGGGGCATGGCCATCGTCTCCTGTGAAAAGGTCGCCGATCCCGAGGCTGAAATCCGCCGTCTCGAAGCCGCCTTGGCGGCCACCCACCTGGAGATTTCGCAACTTCGCGACGACGTCGCCCGTAAACTCAACGAATCCGAGGCTTCGATCTTCGACGCGCACCTGTTGGTCCTCGATGACGTCGCCCTAATCGACGACGTCAGCAAGGAGGTCCGCCGCAGCGGTTTCAATGTCGAGTTCTGTTTCCAAGAGGTCGCGCAACGCTACATCGAAATCTTCGAGAAGATGGATGACGGCTTCCTGCGGGAGCGGGCGTCGGATATCCGCGATGTGACCGGACGCGTGCTTGACCAACTGCTCGGCACCCAGCCCGAACGTGTCGGCCAGGCCGCGCAGGCCCACGTCGTCGCCGCAAGTGATCTGACCCCTTCGGACACCGCTGGCCTTCACGACGGCGGTGTGCTGGCGTTCGTGACCGAAGGGGGAGGCCGGACCAGCCACTCCGCGATCATGGCCCGTTCGCTCGACGTCCCTGCGGTCGTCGGGGTGAAGGGGCTGATGGAAGCCGTGCAGGAAGGCGACGTCATCCTCGTGGATGGCGAATCAGGCCTCATCATCATCAACCCGGCGGCCGAGACGATCGAAGGCTACCGCGACAAGGAACAGGCGATTCGCACCCGCCGCGATCGCGTGCTCTCCGAGGTCTCCCTGCCCGACCTCACGACGGACGGCGACGCGTTCTGCCTTCAGGCCAATATCGGCGACCCCGCCGAGATGGAGGACGCCTTGGCCTATTGCGCCCGTGGCGTCGGCCTTTATCGCACCGAGAACCTATACCTTCGCCTCGACGGTTGGCCGGACGAGCAGGTCCAATATGAGGAATATGCCGAAGTCGTGAAGGCCGCCAAGGGCCGTCCAGTGACTTTCCGGACGCTCGACCTCGGTGGTGATAAGCGCCTCGGTGATCTCGCCGACGAAGCCAACCCTTTCATGGGCTATCGCGCGGTCCGTCTTTGCCTCGAGCGTCCCGACGTCTTCCGCCCGCAGCTGCGCGCCCTCATCCGCGCCGCGGCGCACGGGCCAGTGCAGGTGATGTTCCCGATGATCTCCGGCGTCGAAGAGCTGCGTCGCGCCAAGGTGATTTTCCGCGACGTCGAAGCCGAGCTCGCCCGTGAAGGTGTCCGCCCGGCCGATCCGATCCGCCTCGGTGCGATGATCGAGATCCCCTCCGCTGCCGCGGTGGCCGACGAACTCGCCGCTGAGGCCGACTTCTTCAGCGTCGGCACCAACGATCTCGTGCAATACCTGCTGGCTGTCGATCGCGGCAACCAGCGCGTCGCCTCGCTCTACGACCCGTGCCATCCCGCCGTGGTCCGGACGTTGATGGTTATCTTCGCCGCCGCCCAGAAGCGCGGGATTCCGGCCGCCGTCTGCGGCGAGCTCGGCGGCGATCCGCTGTGGGCGCCCTTACTCATCGGTCTCGGCGTGCATGAGCTCAGCATGACTCCGGCCGCTCTGCCCGAAGTCCGTTTCGTGCTCCGCCATTCCGCGGTGTCTGAGCTGCGCGAACTCGCTTCCCAGGTCGTCGCCTGCGCCGATGCGGGTAAGACCCGCGCGCTGCTCCAGGATTTTGCCGCCGCCAAACTCAAGTTACGCTGATGTCCGCCAAGATTCCCGCCGCGAACCCGCATGTCGCGGCCATGTCGCCTTATGTCCCCGGAGAACAGCCGCAGGGCGGGGGATGGGTGAAGTTGAATACGAACGAAAACCCCTATCCGCCCAGCCTGCGTTCGCTCGAGGCCATCCGGGCCGCCTTGGTCAACGACGGTGCCGCCCTCCGTCTTTATCCTTCGCCCGACTCCGCGCCCTTGCGCGAGGCCGTGGCGCGCTTCCACGATTTTGATGCCGCCCGCGTCGTGGCCGGCAATGGTTCGGATGATATCCTTAACCTGATCATCCGGGCCTATGCGGGCCCCGGTCGCCCGATCGGCATGCTCAATCCGAGCTACTCGCTTTATCCCGTCCTCGCTGCGGCCCAGGCTGCCGACGTCGTCAAGGTCGAGGTCACCGATCAGCTTGGCGTCGACGTCGATGCCATTGCGAAGAGCGGTGCCTCCGTCTTCTTCCTGACGAATCCGAACGCCCCGCTCGGCGTGGCTTTCACGCCGGACGTCGTCCGCTCCGTTGCCCAGGCCTTCCCGGGTCTGCTCGTCGTCGATGAAGCTTACGCCGCCTTTGCCGATGCCGATTGCGTCGCGCTCGCCCGCGAACTGCCGAACGTCATCGTCACGCGCACCATGTCTAAGGCGCATGCGTTGGCCGGCCTACGCGTCGGTTATGCGCTCTGTCCAGTCGGGGTCGCCGAGATCCTGCACCGCGTCCGCGACAGCTATAATGTCGACCGCCTCGCGCAGGTCGCGGCGGCCGCCGCGCTCGATGATCACGAGTGGCTTGACGTCACCGTCGCCCAGGTCCGCGCCACGCGTGAACGTCTGGCGGCCGCGCTCCGCAAGTTCGGCTGGCAGGTGAATCCCGCCGCCGGCAATTTCGTGCTCGCCGCTCCCGTGTCCTCGGCGCGCGCCACCTCCGTCGAGACTTCGGCGCATTGCTTCGAGTTCTTGCGCGCCCGCAAGATCCTCGTCCGCCGTTTCCCTAACCATCGCCTCACCGAGAAGTCTTTGCGCATCTCCGTGGGCACGGAGCAGGAAACCGACGTGTTCCTACAGGCCGTGGCGGCTTGGATGGAAGGGTGAGGTTGACAATCCCGCCTTCCGCGGGGATTTCTGGGGTATGAGCGCAGTCGTTCGCAAAGCCAGCATCCGACGGGACACCGCCGAGACCAAGATCGCCCTTGAGGTGAACTTGGACGGTACCGGCACGTCGGAAATCGCCACGGGCGTGGCCTTCTTCGACCACATGCTCACGCTCCTCTCCCGTCATTCCTTGGTCGACCTTAAGGTCAAGGCCACTGGCGACACCGACGTTGACTACCACCACACCGTGGAAGACGTGGGCATCGTGCTCGGTCAGGCGATCAAGGAAGCGCTCGGCGACTAGGCCGGCATCCGCCGCGACGGTTTCTTCATCCTACCGATGGATGAGACCCTCGCCCGCTGCGCCGTCGACCTCAGCAATCGTCCGATGATGGTCTACCAAGTCGAGATCACTAACTACATGGTGAAGGACTTCAATATCGCGCTCGTCCGCGAGTTCTTCCAAGGCCTCGCCAATTCGCTCGGTTGCAATCTGCATCTCAAGCTCGAGTACGGTGATGAGCCGCACCACATCGCCGAAGCGCTCTTCAAGGCCTTCGCCCGCGCGCTGCGCGAGGCGGTGGAAGTCGATCCGCGCCAAGGTGGCCGTGTGCCGAGCACCAAGGGCACGCTGGCCTGACCGTGGAAGCCTCTGGGTCAGTGCGCCGCCCGCGGGTGGCCGTCATCGATTACGGGATGGGCAACCTGCGTAGCGTCAGCCGTGCCATGGTCGCCGCCGGCGCTGACGCTTTCCTTGCCGCCACTCCGGCTGAAGCCGAGAAGGCCGAGATGGTCGTGTTCCCGGGGCAGGGGGCCATGGCCGACTGCATGGATTGTATCCGCCGCACCGACTTCGAGTCTTTCCTCAAGCGGTGGATCGCCGCCGACCGCCCTTTCCTAGGCGTATGCATGGGCCTCCAGGTCCTCTTTGAGCGCTCTGAGGAGGCTGACCGCCCGGGGCTGGCTATCTTCCCCGGGGTCGTTCGCCGTTTCCCGTCCCAGCCCGGCCTGCGTATCCCCCATATGGGCTGGAACGAGGCCATCTTCAAGCCGGGTGCCCCCCTGACCGAAGGCCTGCAGGCCGAAGGAGAGCCGTTCTATTTCGTGCATAGCTACCGCGTCGTCGAGACCGACCCCTCTTTGGTCTGGTGCGAGACCGACTATGCCGGCCGGTTCGTGAGCGGTGTCCGTCGGGGCCGGGTCTTCGCGACCCAGTTCCATCCGGAGAAAAGTCAGGTCAAAGGCTTGCAACTCTACCGCAATTTCCTGACTTTATCCGCCCGCTGAGGCGTGTTTTCGACTCCGGCGGTCCCACCCCCGCCATGAGCACTCAAAACGCCACTCTCAACCTCGACGGTAAAGATATCGTCCTCCCCATACTCGTCGGTACCGAAGGCGAACGCGGGGTCGACGTCCGCAAGCTGCGCGACGAGACCGGCTACATCACTTTCGACGACGGCTACGCCAACACTGGCGCCTGCGAGTCCAAGGTTACCTTCATCGACGGCGAGAAGGGTATCCTTCGCTATCGCGGCTATGGCATCGAAGAGCTCGCTGAGAAGTCCAACTTCATCGAGACGGCTTATCTGCTCATCTACGGCGAACTCCCGACGACCGCCCAGCTGACCACCTTCAAGGCCCGCATCCTCGACAACTCCCAGATCCACGAAGGTCTGCGCATCGCGCTCAGTGGCTTCCCGGGTAACGCCCACCCGATGGCCGTGTTGTCCGCCACGCTGAATACGCTTGGTTGCTACTACCCCGAGCTCGGCACCAACGAGCGTACGCATGACTTGGCCAAGTTCGACGAGACCGCCGCCGTCCTGATCTCCAAGGTCCGCACGCTCGCCGCGCTCGCCCACCGCTCCAAGGAAGGTGAGCCGCCTGTCTACCCGAAGCCGGGTCTCGATTACTGCTCCAACTTCCTGCACCTGCTCTTCTCGCAGCCCAACGCCGATTACGCCATCCACCCGGAAATCGCCCGCGCGCTCGACCTGATCCTCCTGCTGCACGCCGACC
>SXGQ01668724.1_pt1 | contig 21780 bp, 17 predicted proteins | sample 3178371 | NCBI WGS metagenome assembly SXGQ01 (sample SAMN11356859, study PRJNA531348) | freshwater metagenome | isolation source: freshwater sample F1-20 | place: China: Fuxian Lake, Yuxi | collected 2017-12-25 | reverse complement strand
CGGCGGCGCGCTCGGGCGGCTGGCCGGTGAGGGGCTGGCGCTCGTCGACCGCGCGGTTGAGCTGGCCGCGGCGGCGCATGGGTTCGTCGCGCACCGGGTGGCGGCGCCCGAGGCCGCGGTGGCGGCTGATCCGGCGGCGACCGGTCGCATCGAGGACGCGCTGCTCGACGGCATGCGGACGGTCGCCGACGGGCTGGGCCGCCCGTTCGCCGACGACGGTGACGCGCCGCTCGACGCTGACCCCGAGCGCGAGCGCCTCGCCGTCCTCGACGCCGAGCTGGGCGTTGCGCGGGCCACCGAGGTCGCCCCGCGGTTCGACGTGCGCCGGCATGTCGTCTTCGACGGGGCCGCCGCGTTCGCGCGGTGGGACCTCGTCGCGTGGGCGCAGCGGGCCCTGGACGGCGACATCGACGAGGCCGAGCTCGCACGGCTCGCGCCGTTCGCCGCCGACCCGCGCGTGGCGGACACCGCGCGCTGGCTGGCCGCCCGCACGGGCCGCGACGACCTCGCCGCGATCGCTGTGGCGCAAACGTCAGCCATAGACGGACAAAAGCGCCGCACCGCGCTGGTCACCGGCGTCAGCCCCGGCTCCATCGGCGCGGCCCTGACCGCCGAGCTGCTCCGCGACGGCGCCACCGTCGTCGTCACCACCTCCACCGACACGCCCGAGCGCCGCACGTTCCATCGCACCCTCTACCGCGACCACGCCGCGCCCGGCGCCGAGCTGCACGTCCTGCCGGCAAACCTCGCGTCGTTCGCCGACGTCGACGCGCTCGTCGCGTGGGTCGCCGAGCACGCGCCGCCGACCCTCGTCGCCCCCTTCGCCGCGACCACCACCGCCGGCGATGCCACCGACGCGGGCGCGGGCGGCGAGTCCGCGCTGCGTCTCCAGCTCCTCGGCGTCGAGCGCCTGGTCGCCGCCCTCGGCCGCGACGCCGCTCGTCTGGGCCGCGACCCGGTCACCGCACTGCTGCCGCTGAGCCCGAACCACGGCACCTTCGGCGGCGACGGCCCGTACGGCGAGACGAAGGCCGCACTCGAGGTCCTGCTGCGCCGTGTGGTCAGCGAGCACGACACGTGGGGGCGCGGCATCGCCCCCGTCGCCGCGCGGATCGGGTGGGTCCGCGGCACCGGGTTGATGGGGATGAACGACGCCGTCGCCGGCCCGGTGCAGGAGCACCTGGGCATCACGACGTTCAGCGCGCAGGAGATGGCGCGCCACCTGCTCGACGCCGTCGCGCAGGCGCCCACCGAGGTCGACCTCACCGGCGGGTTCGGCGATGTCGACGACCTCCGCGGTGCCATCCAGCCGCTGGCCGACGAGCTGCGCGCCGAGGCCGAGACCGCCGCCGCGGCCGACGCGCTGCGCGAGCAGATCACGGCGCTACCGCCCACGCCCGACACCGTCCCCGCCCTCCCGGGCCCGGCCACCGACACCACCGCCTACGCGCACACGGTCTCCGGCGGCGCGACGGCCACGCCCGCGCTGAACCCCGCCGACATGGTCGTCCTCGTCGGCCTCGGCGAACTCGGCCCCGCCGGCACCGCCCGCACCCGCTTCGAGCTGGAGACCGCCGCCCGGAGCCCCGCGTCGATCGGCGAGCTGGCGTGGCTCTGCGGCCTGGTCACCTACGAGCGCGACGGCTACCGCGGCACCTACGTCGACACCGCCACCGGCGACGACGTCCCCGAACACGAGCTGGCCGCCCGCTACCGCGACGAGGTCGCCCGCCGCACCGGCCTGCGCCCGCTGCACGACGACGGCGTGATCGACGCCGACGGCCGCCCGGTCCTCACCGCCGTGACCCCGACCGGCGAGCTGCGCTTCGAGGTCCCCGACGAGGACGCTGCCCGCGCGTTCGCCGCTGCCGACCCCGACGGCACCACCATCACGCACGACCGCGAGACCGGCACCTGGCACGTCGTCCGCCGTGGCGGCGAGATCCGCGTCCCGCGCAGCGCGCCGCCCGCCCGGCGGGTCGCCGGCCAGCTCCCGGAGGGGCTCGACCTCGAACGCCTGGGCGTGCCCGGCGACCTGCTGGCCACCGCTGACCGCCTCGCCCTCATCAACCTCGCCTGCACCGACGCCGCGTTCGCGCACGCCGGGCTGACCCCCGAGGAGCTGCTCGGCCACGTCCACCCGGCGCTCGTGGCGAACACCCAGGGCGCGGGCATGGGCGGGATGCTCAGCCTGCGCCGCATGCTCTTCGACACGCTGCTCGACGGCGAGCGCCAGCCCGACCGGCTGCAGGAGGCCCTCGGCAACGTCTTCGCCGCCCATGTGGTCCAGGGCTACGTCGGCTCGTACGGCCCGATGGTGCACCCGGTCGCTGCGTGCGCGACGGCCGCGGTGTCCCTGGAGGAGGCGTGCGACAAGATCCGCGCGGGCAAGGCGCTCGCCGTCCTTGCGGGCGGGTTCGACGACCTCACGCCCGAGGGCATGCGCGGCTTCGCTGACATGCACGCGACCGCCGACAGCGACGAGCTCGACGCCGCCGGCATCGCGCCGCACGAGGCGTCACGCCCGGGTGACCGGCGCCGTGCGGGGTTCGTCGAGAGCCAGGGCGGCGGGTCCATGCTCGCCGTCCGCGGCGACGTCGCGTTGGAGCTCTGCCTACCGGTCCACGCCGTCGTCGCCTACGCCGGCAGCTTCGCCGACGGCATCCACAGCTCGATCCCCGCGTCGGGGCTCGGCGCGCTGGCGGCGGGGATGGGGGGCGACGACTCGCCGCTCGCACGCGCCCTGCACGCCCACGGCCTGACCGCCGACGACATCGGTGTGGTCTCCAAGCACGACACGTCCACGGCGATGAACGACCCCAACGAGGCCGACCTGCACGAGCGCCTCGCCGACGCGCTCGGCCGCACGCCGGGCAACCCGCTGCTCGTGGTCAGCCAGAAGTCGGTCACCGGCCACAGCAAGGGCGGCGCGGCGGCGTGGCAGGTGGCGGGGCTCACGCAGATCCTCGCCACGGGGGTCATCCCGGGGAACCGGAACCTCGAGTCGCCCGACCCGCTCGTGACCGCCGGCCGTCACCTGACCGTCGGTGACCGGCCGATCCGCCTGGCCCGGGGGCAGCGGCTGCGCGCGGGGCTCATCACGAGTCTCGGCTTCGGGCACGTCTCCGCCCTCATCGCGCTGGCGCACCCCGAGGTCTTCGTCTCCGCCGTCCCCGCCGACGCGCGTGAGGACTACCTCGCGCGCGCCGGCCGCCGTGCTGCCGAGGGCGAACAGCGCCGCCTGCGCCGGATGCTCGGCGACGCCGAACCGCTGCGCCGCGCCGACCGCCGGCTGGGGGAGACCGACCCGTTTCGCGCCCGTGAGGCCGAAGCCGCCGCGCTCCTCGACCCCGCCACGCGCCTGCGCGACGGCGTGCTCACGCCGGGTTCGTGACGGTCCGCGGCCTGGGCCTCGACCTCGTCGACGTCGAGGGCTTCGCGCAGCAGCTGGGCGACCCGGCCTCGGGCTTCGTCGACGGGACGTTCACCGCCGCCGAACAGCACGACGCGGCACCGGACCGGATCCGCGGCCTGGCCGCGCGCTTCGCGGCCAAGGAGGCGTTCATCAAGGCGTGGTCGAGCTCGCGCCACGGCCGGCCGCCCGCGCTGCGACGCGTCGACCTGCGCGAGGTCGAGGTGCGCCGCGACGCCTACGGCCGCCCGTCAGTGTCGCTGCACGGCGAGGTCGCCGCCGCGGTGGGCGACGACCTGGTGGTGCACGTGTCGCTCAGCCACGACGGCGGCGTCGCCACCGCCGTCGTGATGCTCAGCGGCGCCTGAGCGTGACCTTCTTGGTGATCACCTTGCCGCCCGTGTTCGGGCGCAGCGAGATCTGCACGCCGATCTGCTTCTTGCGCTTGCGCACCGACTTCCCGTCCTTGCTGAGCTTCAGCGTGACGGTCCGCTTGGCGCCGGCGGGGACGGTGTAGCTGCCCGACGCGATGGTCAGGACCTTGCTGCGCTTGCCGAGCTTGACCTTCCCGCGTGTGCGCACGGAAGCGCTGCCTCGGCAGGTCGGTCCGCCCGTCGGGCAGGTCACGGCGACCTTGACGTTCTTGCTGCCGAAGGCGAGCTTCGTGGTGCGGATGGCGATGGGGCTGATGGTCGGCGTCGGGGTCGACGCGCCCGGCGTCGGCGTCTGGCCCGGGGCGGACGGGAACGCGAACGTCGCGAACGGCGACGCCGCACCGGCCGTGAAGGTTGTGCTGTTCGAGACGGTCCCCTTCGGGGTCGTGCCGGGCTGGCAGTCGATGTTGAAGCGGACGGTGCTGCCGCCCGAAGCGGCCTTGCGCGCGGCGATGAAGATGCTGCCCTGCGTGGTGCGCGGCGCCCCGTCGGGGCCAGCGGGGACGGTGTCCGGCAGGCCCTTGGGTCCTGCCTGCTGGAAGGTGATCGCCCCGCCTGGTGTCGCAGGCGTCCAGATCGTGTCCTCCAGCGGCGGTGCGGTGAACACGAAGGGCGTCGCGGTCTCGCCAGTCACGGTGGTGGTCGCCGTGCCCTCGAGGCGCTTGACCTGGACGCCCTCGGCGCTCCCGATCCCGGCGAGCGCAACCCAGACGCTGACCTGCAGCTCCTGCGGGCCATTGCCGAAGAGCTTCATGTAGTCCGCCGCCCACTGGGGCAGCTCGGCGTTGACCCTCGTCTGCGTCAGCGTCACCTTGTCCCCGCTCTGGATCGGCGTGCCCTCGATCGTGGTTGGGATGTCGCCCCACGTGCTGTTGAGGTCGTAGAAGCACGCGTTGACGGTGCGAGACGCGTGGGCGGAAGTGGCGGGCAGCAGCACGGCGAGCAGGGTGAGCGCGCCGGCGAGAAGGGTGGATGACGTCTTGATGTAAGGCATACCTGACATGAAGAGTACGGTAAAGCGGACGGCGGGGGCCGGCGCGTGTCAGCTGAGTAGCGGTTCTTGCGTCGCGCCGCTCGTCTCAGGCTGGCGTGGGCCGGGACCGGAGGAGGTCGGGTACGCCCGACGTCTGCTCCATCCAACGCCGCGCGTCGCAGTCAACGAACCCGGCGACTTCGAGCACCTGCTCGTACTTCGCCTCGACTGGCTGGGACAGAATGGAGTCGTGGTGCGCAAGCCTGTTGCGAAAGCGGCGGAGTCCATCAAGCCGCGTCGACACATCCTTGCGCGACGTGGCTTCCGGAAAGGCGTGGCGCAGCTGCTGGCGCCACAGCTCTTCATACCGTCCGCCGAACAGTCCGGCCCAGAAGCCGAACGACAGTGCGGCGATGACTCGGGCACGCGTGATCTGCTTGCCCTTCTCCAAACGCTCCACGGCGATGATGACCTGCTTGACGCCGTCGGGGCGCAAGACCTCGAAGTCCATGAGCCACGTCCGGGTCAACGGCTCGTCCGGGTGGCCCTTGCCGAGCTTTGCGTCGACAGAGTTGCGAACGAGAACTTCCAGGTGATGCATCGTGGCGAAGCACGCTGCGCTCAACCTGGCGTGCCACTCGTACAGCCGGAGAGCAGCGGTGGTGTCGCCGTTGGTTGCCGCGAGGAATGGCGCCAGTCGCGGCTCGGATATCCATGTCGCGACGCGCCCGGAGTCCATCCGAGCCGATGCTACCCTTCGTCTTGGACGCCCCGGACACGCCTCTGCCTTCGCTTGCGAGGGTAAGCGCCCGGGGCTTTGTCGTTCGCGGCGCAGAACTTCCGTGCAGACGCGTCGGCTCCCAACTGGCCACGTCAAAATGCGGTCAGGCCGTCGCGATATGGGAGCAGGCCTACGGCTGAGACACTCACCGTGTGTCCCAGGTCGTCGAGTGGTTCGCGGTTCGCCGTGCGCTTCACGCCCGTGGGCCGGCATCCGGCGCGGGCGGCGGCGGGATGCACGAAGAGCGGATCACCGGTGCGGAGCGCCAGGGCGTCATCGGCGCTGACGGTGACGAATCGTGAACCAGCGTGCGCACACGCTCCCCGACGGCCGGGAGGTCCGCGCGACGTACGCCGGTGAGTTCGATGGCTGGACCGTGTGCCTGGTGGGCAGCGAGCACCTCACTGTCGGTGCGCGGGACATCCACGACGCGCTGAGGGAATTGCTGCAGCTCAAGCGCAGGGAATGGCCCGACTGGTTCGAGGAGGCCGCACAAGACCTCGCGGCGCGCGACACCCCGTACGGGCGTCGATACCCATGTCCCTGCTGCGGCCATTGGACGCTCGGCGAGCCTCCGACCGGGACGTACGACATCTGCGCGGTCTGCTTCTGGGAAGACGACCCCGTGCAGTTTGACGCGTTGGACTACGAGGGAGGCGCGAATACCCCAAGTCTCAATCAGGCTCGCCGGAACTTCCGCGAGTTCGGGGCGCACGACAAGGGCTACGAGTCCTCCGTCCGTCCGCCTGTGGCTCACGAACTCCCGTAGCCCGCGGCGGATGCAGCGCGAAGAGGACAAAGCGCGCGCCCATTGGTGTGGCCAGCCCTTAGTGTTCGGCACATGGCGACTGAGAGGGTTCGTCCATCCCCCGACGCGTTGAGAGGCGAGATTCACGAGATCTTCCGAGCAGCGGTGGCCGATGAACAGACGGGCGAAGTCACGGCGATACAGGCGTTCTTTCGCGCTCTCGTCTCCCGCAGCGAGATGCAAGGCGACCGAAGCACCAGGTGGACAGCTGAGGTTGCCGAGCTGATCGCGAGCTGGCTTCTCGACCGGGTGGAGTACGAGCGCGCGGGCAGCACCGGAGCGGAACGGCTGCAGCTGGCGTTGGCCGCATCAGCTTCGGGCCCGATCGCCCCGGGGGCGGGCCAAGAGCTCCACGACTTCCTGCATGCATACGCGAGTGGGGCGATGTCCGACGAGGATTTTGTCAAGCGCTTGGATCGCACACGCCCGCTGCGGTCCGCTCCTGATGCTCCAGCCCCGAACCGGCAGGCGCCAGAGGACACGGTTCCCACGGACCGTGCCGCGCAGATACTCGAGGAGTTGCTCGACGCGCACCATGTCGAACGCTCCGCAGCGGATCCGCAGCGCGTGTTCTCGTGCTTCTGCTCGTTCCTGAGGATGCCTCTGTGCGTGGCAGGGCCAGCGGAGCTGGACGAGGAACTGGTCTTCGTCGAGTGGACCCCGAGTCCGAGTCCCTCGAGCTCCCGCAGTGGGAGGTCGATCTGACCCGCCAGTTCAGCATCGTCGCGGGTGACGGCGCGAATCGCACCGAGCAGGTGGTCTGTCGTCTGCGCTTCGGCCCACAGGACGAGTGGCCGCAGCCGGCTGAGCCGGTGTGGGCAGACGACGGCGTTGAGGCCTGGGTCCACACGGTGCGGTCAGGGCCCCTTGCAAAGGTGCTCGCAGACCCCGACGGCACCATGGTCGTCGAGGTGTATCAGGAGACCATGTGAGCGTCCGGCCGATCAGGCCGGATCACCCCCACGTCCGCTTCGGCGCATCGCCCCGCAGGCCGCGCAGCGCGACGACGCCGAACACAGTGGCGAACCCCGCGAGCACGCCGAGCGGCCCGACGATGTCCCCGACGCCACCTCCGTCGAGCACCACCTCGTTGTACGCCTCCATCGCCCAGTACACCGGGGAGATCGGCGCGATCGGCTGCACCCACTCCGGCAGCGCGTCGACCGGGACGAACCCGCCGCCCAGCCCGCCGGCGACCATCGCGCCGAGGTTCGTCACGGCGTTGACCTGCTGCACGGTCGACAGCACCGCGACCGCCGCCAGGCCGGCCAGGAGCACCATCGCCCCGTAGACCGCGGCGGTCAGCGCGACCGCCGCCCACGAGCCCTCCACGACGAGGTCGAGGAACAGCACCCCGATACCGAACAGCACGACATGCTGGCCGACGAGTAACAGCGCTGGAACCGCGAGCTTGCCGGCCACGAGGTCGCCGCCACCCGCGCCTGCCGCGCGCAGTCGCGGCCAGGTCCGCCACCCGTGCTCGCGGAACACCGCGAACCCCACGATGCCGACACCGAAGAACGCAAAGACGCACGCCATCCCTGGCACGGTCTGCGCCGAGCCCGGGGCTCCCGGGTGACCCTCAGCAGCAAGCGTCGCGCCCAGCGCCGTGCTGAGCAGCGCCATCAGCACGACGGGCATCGCGATCAGGACGACGGCGGGCACCGGGTCGCCACGCAGCAGGCGGCCCTCGGTGCGCAGCACCGCCAGCCACGGACTCATGCCGGCACCGCTTCGGGCACGACGGTCGCCGATCCGTCGCCGGTGAGCGCTAGGTACGCGGTCTCCAACGACGGGCGGCGCAGCTCGACGGCGGCCAGGCGCTCGGTCGCGTCGCCCAGCCCAGCAAGGACCGCGGGCAGCTCCGGACCCGGGTCGTCGACCGCGATGTGGCGCGTCTCTCCGTCGGTGAAGCGCAGCTCGATGGCCGACCGCGCGTGGGCGGCGACGAGCTCACGCACCGTGCCCGCCGCGAGCACGGCCCCGTCGGCAAGGAGGACGACCCGCGCGTCGAGCTGTTCGACCTCTGGCAGGTAGTGCGTTGCGTAGAGCACCGCCGCGCCATCGGCGGCGACCTCGCGCACGACCTCCACGATGGCGTGGCGGGTCTGCACGTCGGCCCCGGCGGTCGGCTCGTCGAGGAGGACGACCGGCGGCCGCGCCACCAGCGCGATCGCCGTGTGCAGCCGCCGCTGCTGGCCGCCCGACAGCTCGCCGGCGCGGCGATCCAGCAGGTCGTCGAGCAGCAGCAAGGCCGCAAGCTCACGCGCCCGCGCACGAGCCGCGCGCGGCCGCAGCCCCGCCAGCTCACCGAACCCGCGCAGGTTCTGCTCGACGGTCAGGGTCGGGTAGACGCCGATCTCCTGCGGGGCCACGCCCACCCGGCGGGGCGGGGTCCGCGGATCCTCACCGACCACGCGCACGGTCCCGCGATCGGGCACGGCGAGCCCCGCCGCCAGCCCCACGAGCGTGCTCTTGCCCGCGCCGTGCGGGCCCAGCAGCGCACATACCTCACCGGGTGCGACCGCGAGCGTCACTCCCCGCAGGACGACGCGGTCGCCGTAGCTGCGGTGGACCTCGTCGAGCGCGAGCGCCGCAACGCTCAACCGACGACCCTCCGCCGCCGCCGGCCGCCCGACAGCCGCTCGACGTCGCCCCGTTCGGCGACCATGAACGCCGCGCGCTTGTCGGGCAGGTCGATCTCGCCCTCCTTCTTGTAGCCCAGGAAGGCCAGCAGCGACAGGAAGTTCTCGTTGCGCACGTCAGGCTCGCCGACCAGCCGCTGGACCTCCGGGCGCCTGAAGAGGAACCGCATCGTCGCCCGCCCCAGCGACACGCTGTAGCGCCCGAGGTACTCCTCCTCCCCGATGAGCACGTGGCAGCCAAGGTCGCCGTCGCGCAGCGGGGCGTAGGCGCCGAGCACGTCGGCGAACGGGTCGTAGACCTCGACGTAGCCGACCGGCGTCTCGTCGACGAAGCCGATGTAGGGCGCACGGCCGGGGTCGTCGAGCTGGCGCTGGAGGTAGTCGCGGATCCAGTCGCGCGGCCAGTCCATCTCCCAGAACTCCGAGACGTGCGGCCGGTGCATCCAGCTGTGGAGGATGTCGGTGTCGTGCTCGGGGTCCATCTGGCGGCACCAGATCCGGCGGCCGAGGACGGGGTCGTGCTCCTCGTAGGCGGCGCGCTCGGTCAGCAGCGGCGGGTTGGTCATGCGACCTCCTCGGGGACGAACGCCAAAGGGTTCTCCAGCCAGCCTGACGCCGACGCGATCGGCCGCTCGGCGTCGTCGGCGTAGCCGCGGCCGAGGACCCGCACGCGGTTCAGGCAGAGCTTGACGAACGCCGGTGCGTCGATCGGGAACAGCTCGTAGCGGTCGCCGAGCTCGTCCTCGAACCGGTCCTGATACGCCCGGACCGCACGCTCGGCCAGCGCCCAGAACTGCTCCTCGCGCAGACCCAGGTCCTCGAGCAGCAGCTCGGAGAGGAACCGGTGCACGCAGACCAGCAGCCCGCTCTGGATCCACTGCACGATGACGTCGGCCTCAACGCCGTCGCCCAGCGCCGCACGCACCTCGGCGGGCATGTCCGCGTGCTCGGGCAGCCGCTCGGCGCTCACGATCGCGTCGTCGACGAAGTCCTTGACGATCAGTCCGCACGGGACGTCGTCGCGCAGCACCAGCAGGCAGTTCTGCGCGTGGGGGGAGAACGTCGCGCCGTAGCGGTAGAGGACGTGCAGCAGCGGCGGCAGCGTGACCTCGTGCAGCCGGGCCACCCACTCGGCGGCGCTCAGGCCCGACCGTGTGATCAGCGCGGCGGCGAACCCGTCGCCCACCGGGTCTCGGTGCAGCAGCGCGGCCAGGCTGATCGCGCGTTCGCCGTCGGCCAGCAGGGGGGCGATCGGGTCGCGCCAGATCGCGCCGAGCATCTCGGTGTGCTGGTAGGGCACGCCCTGGATCGAGGCGAACGCGGGGTGGGCGACGGACACGCCGGCGACCTCGCCGAGCAGCCGCAGCCCCGTCTCGCGCAGGAACGGATCGGTGTCGCAGCGTCCGCGAAACCACGCGGTCAGCGCGGGGGCGGCGAGTGCGCGGTCGCGCGGCAGGCCCCGGTAGACGCTCGTGTTGAGGATCGAGATCGGCAGCTTGAGGAACCGCCGTGACGGGTCCGCCACGTCGGCGAACGTCCGGATCGACTGCTGCGGCAGGTACCGCGGCGGGGCCTCGCCGAGCGGCACGATCGTCCCGCGCGCGAGGTCGCCCGCGTGCAGCGCCACGATCTTCTCCCGCCACTGCCACGGGTGGACGGGGACGTAGACGGCGGTCTCGGGATCGAGGCCTCCGGCGGCGGCTCGCTCGCGCAGAAGACCGAAGCCCAGGTCGCCGACCTGCTCGCGCACGACCCCGTGGTGGGTGAGGCCGTCGACCTGGCGGGTGTCGGCGCGCGCGGGGTCGACCGCCAGCCATGGCAGGCGCATCGGCCGCTGCGCCTCGGGGGCGAACGTGGCGAGGTCGTCGGCGTCGAACCCGATCCGCCCCTTGTTCGCGCAGATCCACGGGTGGCCGCGCAGCTCGCCCTCGAGCTGGGCGGCGTCGGCATCCAGCAGGTCGGCGACGGGCCGTCCGTCGCGCAGCTGGACCACGTCGGCCAGGAGCGTCTGGGCGACCTCGCCGATGAGTCCCGCGGTCGTCGTCGCGTCCGCGCCGATCACGGGGGCGAGCAGGGCGGTGAGTTCGTCGGCGTCGAGGAGCGGCAGCGCTGTGCCGTCGGCATCGACCAGCTGCACGCTCGCCGGATCGGCGCGCCAGTGGCCCAGGATGCGGCGCACGGCGGTCCACCGCAGCACCCGCCCGTCGGGCAGCGCCAGCGTGCAGCGCTCGCCGTCGCGCTCGGGCGCGAGCATGTCCTCGTAGACGAACTCGGTGAGGATCTTCGCGATGAGCTCGCGGTTTGCTCGTGCCCACCGCTCCGGGGTGAGTGCGTCGACGAGCGTCATGCCGCGCGCTCCCCGGCTGCCCGCGTCCCGCCCGGGCTGCCGAACCGCTGGAAGACGTTCCGGTCGCGCACCGCGTAGCGCTCGCGTCCCAGGATGCCGTTGATGATCACCGCGTTGCGATGGGCGGCCAGACCCAGGTCGGGCGTGCCGACGCCGTGCGTGTGCAGCTCGGCGTTCTGCACGAACAGTGTCGACGGCCGGCCGTCGCGCAGGCGCACGCGGTAGTCGAGGTCGATCACGGGCCGGCCCTGCGCGTCGAGCGCGACGAGCGTTTCGGGGTGCGGGACCGGCAGGGGCGCGTCGCGGTAGCCGGTGGCGAAGACGACGGCGTCGGTGTGGTGGTCGAAGACCGTGTCCTCGTCGCGGTGGCGCAGGCGCAGGCGCCAACACGCATCGCCCCGGTCGCTGGGCGCGACGTCGACGACCTCGCACGTCGACCGGTACTGCACCGGCAGCTCGTCGCGGTCGACCGTCCGGGCGTACAGCGCGTCGTAGATCCGCGCGCTCGTCTCCATCGAGATGCCCTTGTAGAGGAGGTCCTGCCCGGCGCGCAGCTCGTCGCGGCGCTCTGGCGGCAGGCCGTGGAACCACGACGTGTACTCGGGCGTGAAGTGCTCGAGCCCGAGCTTCGAGTACTCCATCGGCAGGAACCCGCGCGACCGCGTGAACCAGTCCAGGCGCTGCTCGCTGTCGGGGTCCATCGCCTCCAGCAGGTCGCAGAAGACCTCGGCCGCGCTCTGGCCCGAGCCGATCACCGTGACCGAACGCGCGGCCCGCAGCTGCTCGCGGTGCGTGAGGTAGTCGCCGGAGTGCAGGACGCTCGTGCCCAGATGCGGCATGCCGCACGCCGGGACGAACGGCACGCCGCCGACGCCCAGGACCACGTGGCGCGCGGTCTGCGTCGCGACGCCGTGCGGGGTCTGGACGGTGACCGACCAGCCGCCGTCGCGCAGCGGCTCGACCGCCGTCACCCGGTGGCGGAAGCGGATGCTCGGCAGGCGCTCGGCGACCCAGCGGCAGTACGCGTTGAACTCGCTGCGCAGCAGGTGCAGGCGCTCGTGGAAGTAGAAGCGGTAGAGGCGCCCGCGCTCGTGCAGGTAGTTCAGGAACGAGTGGCGGCTCGTGGGGTCGGCGAGGGTGACGAGGTCGGCGAGGAAGGGGACCTGCACCTCGCTGTCGGGCAGCATCAGCCCGGGGTGCCAGGCGAACCCGTCGCGCTGTTCGAAGACCGCGACCTCCAGCTCGGGCACGCCGTCGAGCAGGGCGGCGAGGCCGAGGTTGAACGGGCCGAGCCCGACGGCGATGACGTCATGGTCGCAGGTGCTCGTCACGCGATCGCGTCCTGGGTGGGCACGGCGGTGTCGTCCGCGATCACGTCGTCACGGGTCCACACCAGCAGCGCGGCGTCCTTGTCGGGGAGCCGCACGACGCCGGTGTGGGTCGCCCCGAGCCCGGCGCAGCAGCGCAGCATCCGGGTGTTGCGGAGGTCGGGCTCGCACACCACGCGGGTCGCGGCCGGGTCGGCCAGCAGGTGGGCGAGCAGTGCGCGGATGAGCAGCTGCGCCGCGCCGGTCCCAAGCCGCTCGGGCGGGCCGATGAGCAGGTGGAACCCGCGGTCGCCGGGGTCGGTGTCGTAGTGGTCGGCGAGCGGGTCGTCGGCCGCGCGATAGGTCTCGGCGTAGGCGAACGGCGCGCCGTCGGCGCAGACGATCCACGGGTCGAGGTGCGGGCGGGCGAGCTGCTCGCGCAGGTAGCGCTCGGTCACGTCGATCGGCCCGGCGAGCCCCCACCAGGGTGCGACGTGCGCCGCGTTCATCCATCGCCGCACGAGGGGCAGGTCGCGGTCGAGATCCAGCTCGTGGGCGCTGAGGACGACGTCGGTCCCCGCGAGGGTCGCGCGCCAGCTCACGTCGCGCCCAGCAGCGGGTTGGGGATCGACACGTAGACCGACTGCACGCTGATGTCGCCGACCAGCTCGTCCATGTCGTGCAGGCGGGTGCGCAGGTTGCCCTTGCACGGCCAGCGGTCGTCGTCGAGCAGCCGGTCGAGCAGCGTGTGCGGGTACCGCCCGCCGCGCGCGCGTTCGTCGGCGAGCACGTCGCGCAGGTCGCCGAGCAGCACGCGCTCATCGATGGCGCCCGCCATCCCCAGCGCGTTGATCACGCCGAGCGTCAGGTTGACGAACGGGTAGTAGACGAGGCGCTCGTCGGCCAGTGCCTCGGGGAAGATCGACTCCGTCACCTCGCCGTGGCCCGGCAGCACGGCGGTCACGTCGGCGTGGGCGAGCTCGCGGTGGAAGTAGCCCTGGCTGTCGCGCACGATGCACCGCGCCGGCCAGCCCCCGTCGAGTTCGAGCAGCGTGTTCTGCTGGTGGGGCTCGAAGCACAGGCCGACGTCCAGGTACAGCCGCACGAGCGAGCGGACGGCGACGTCGCAGAACCGCGCGAACCACGCGCGGGCGATGTCGGCGGGGGCGCGGCCGGACTCGTGGGCCAGCCCGTCGACGATCGCGCCCAGCCGGCTGCGCCCGCCGTACGGGTGGTCCTGGCAGAGGGTCGTCAGCGCGGTGACGTCCTCGCCGGGCGCGCCGGGCCAAGGGTTCTCGCGCAACAGCACCGAGAAGCCGGAGAGCACCTCGCCGTCGCGCTGCACCGTGAGGTACGCGGGGTCGTGGAGGATCCGGAGGTGCGGCGCGGCGGCGTCGGCGGCGGCGCCCAGCGCGGTCTGCTGCAGCCGGGCGGCTTCGACGGCGCGGTCGAGCTCCTTCGGCAGCGTGACGCGCATCGAGTTCGTCACGCGCACGTGCAGGCTGAACTTCAGCTGCCACGGCCAGGCCGCGTGGTGGACGGTGCGGACGGAGGTCGTCGGGCGGACGGGCGGGCCGAGCGGCCCGAGGTCCTCGACTGCGCCCGAGGCGAACAGGTCGTGCAGCGCCGGGTCGGACTGGAGATGGCGGGCCTCCCAGGGGTGCGCGGGGAGGAGGACCCAGCCGCCGGTGTCCGGCGCGTGCTCGCCGAGAAGCCCGCGCGCCAGGTCCGGCGCGGGTGTGCCCGTGGCGCTGGCGTGCCGCACGTACGCGGGGTCGACGGCCAGCCAGTGCAGCGGGAACGCCGCCCCGGCCTCCGGCGCGTAGGCGCGGCGCTGGGCGGGGCTCATCTCTCCGCGGCTCTTCGGCGTGGGGTGCAGCTGGTGGCCGAGCAGCAGCGCCTGCTCGGAGCGGCCGAAGGACAGCGGCGCGGCGCTCCACAGCTCGTCGATCTCGCCCGCGCGGTCGCGGAGGTTCCCGGCGACGGCCGCGCGGCTGTCGAGGATCCGCTCCAGCAGGGTGGCGGGGTCGCCGCCGCCGAGCTCGTCGGCGAGCATCGCGGCGAGGGTGTGCAGCGCGACGGGCTGGGGGTCGAGCCCGGCGACCGACAGGCCGATCGGCAGCGCGAAGCGGTGGCGCCCGGTCAGCGACGCGTAGGTCACCGCCGCGAGCGCCTGGGCCTGGCGTGAGGGCAGCGGGATGACGAGGACGTGCGTGGCGTCGGCGGTCAGCGCGGCGGCGACGGGGCCGCGGGCGTCGGCGGCCGGGACCAGGCGGCAGCGCTCGTCCTCGCGGGCGAAGCAGTTCAGCAGGGCGTGGGTCGCCGCGCTGGTGGCGGCCTCCAGCGGCATTCGCGACCGACGCGCCGCAGGTTCGGGGCGCTCTGCGACCGCAACCTGACGTGCGTCGCTCACGCGGGCACCGCCGCCGCGTCGGCGACCAGGTCGAGCAGCGCCGCGAGGTCGCGCTCGGTCGCGTGCGGGTTCAGCAGGGTCAGCTTCAGGGTCTCGCGCCCGTCGATCCGCGTCCGGCCGATCACGGCCGAGCCCGACGCCAGCAGGGCACGCTGCACCGCCACCTGGGCGGCGTCGTCGCCGTCGACGCGGAACAGCACGGTCACCGTGGACACCGGCGCGACGAGCTCCAGCCGAGGGTGCGCAGCCACCGCGGCGCCCGCGGCCGACGCCAGCGCCACGCAGCGCTCGACCATCCCCGCCAGCTCCCGCCGCCCCGTCGCCCGCAGGGACACGAGCACCTTCAGCGCGTCGAACCGGCGCGACGTGTCCAGCGACCGCGTCGCGAGGTTCAGCACGCCGTCGGCCTCGTCGCCGGAGCGGTTGAGGTAGTCGCTGTGGTGCGCGATCGCGCGCAGCGCGGTCCCGTCGCGCGCGACCAGTGCGCTCGCGCCGATCGGCTGCCACCACAGCTTGTGGAAGTCGACGGTCACGGAGTCGGCGGCGTCGATCCCGTCCAGCCGCGGGGCGAGCGCGGGGCTGAGGGCCAGCGCGCCGCCGACCGCCGCGTCGACGTGCAGCCACGCCCCGGCCTCACGCGTGGCGGCCGCGATCGGAGCCAGCGGATCGATGGCGCCGTGGTCGGTCGTCCCGGCCGTCGCGACGACGGCGATGACCCGCTCCGAATCAAGCACCGCGCGCAGCGCGCCCACGTCCATCGCGCCCCGCACGTCGGTCGGCACGGCGAGCACCGCGCGCTCACCGAGGCCGAGCAGCATCGCCGCCCGGCGCACGCTGAAGTGCGCGGCCTCCGACGTGACGATCCGCCAGTCCCGCGCCTCGGCCGGCAGACCGTCGGCGACACACGGCGCGGCGTGCTCACGCGCGAGCAGCAGGCCGAGCAGGTTCGACGCCGTCCCACCCGAGGTCAGCACACCGGACGATGACGACGGCAGGCCGAGGAGCCCACCGAGCCACCGGACCAGTGCGTTTTCAGCGAACGTCGCCGCGGGCGCCTGATCGAAGGAGTCCATGGACTGGTTCGTCGCGCCGACGGCCAGCTCGGCCGCGGCGGCGGAGACCAGCGGCGCGCAGTGCAGGTGCGCGGCACAGCGCGGATCGGCGGGCCAGACGCCGTGGTCGAGCACCTCGCGCTCCAGTTCGGCGATGGCCCGAGCCAGCCCGAGCCCGGTATCCGGGCACGGGTCAAGCGCGTCGATCCGCTCCCGCAGGACCTCAGGATCGACGCCGGACAGCGGACCGGAGCGCCGCGCCGCCGCGCGGTCCACCGCACCCGCTACTAGCGCCGCCGCGTGACCGAGCGAGCCGGCCGGCCCGCCGACGAGCGACGCGGTCACCCCGCCCTCCGAGCGGCCCGCAGCGCCGACCCGAACACCGACGCGATCGTGTCGACCTGCGCCTCGCTGACGATCAGCGGGGGGAGGAACCGCACGACCGCATCGCCGCGCCCGCCGCGTTCGGCCAGCACGCCGCCCTCGAGCATCGCGCGCTGCACCCGGCCCGCCAGGTCCCCGTCGGGGAGCGGCACGCCGTCGCCGTCGGTCACCGACGGGTCGACCAGCTCGACGCCGACCATCAGCCCCGCGCCGCGCACGTCGGCCACGGCCGGGTCGTCGCCGGCGGAGGCCCGCAGCGCCGTCGTGAGGCGCGCACCCAGCGTGGCGGCCCGCGCCGGAAGATCCTCGGCGACGACGTGCCGCAGCGTCGCCTCGCCCGCGGCCATCGCGAGCTGGTTGCCGCGGAACGTCCCCGCGTGGGCACCGGGCTTCCACAGGTCGAGCTCGCGCCGGTAGACGACCACCGCCAGCGGCAGCCCGCCGCCGATCGCCTTGCTGAGCACCAGCACGTCGGGTTCCAGCCCCAGCGCGTCGCTCGCCCACAGCGTGCCCGTCCGCCCGACGCCGGTCTGCACCTCGTCGGCGATGAGCGGGACGCCGGCGCGACGGGTCGCCGCGCGCAGCTCGGCGGCGAACGCCGGGGGCATCGGGTGCACGCCGCCCTCGCCCCGCACCGGCTCGACGATGAGACCCGCGGGCGGCAGGACACCGCTGTGGTCGTCCTCGAGCAGCGCGCGCACCGACCGGGCGCACAGCTGCGCACCGAGATCGCCACCGACACCGAACGGGCAACGGATCGCCGTGGGGAAGGGCAGGTGCTGCACGTCCATGCCCAGCGATCCCAGCGCGCGCTTGGCGCCCAGGTCGCCGGTCAGCGCCAGCGCCCCGTGGGTCATCCCGTGGTAGCCGCCTGCGAAGGCGACCATGCCGTCGCGGCCGGTCGCGGTGCGCACGAGCTTCACCGCGGCTTCGACGGCATCGGCGCCCGACGGGCCGCAGAACTGGACGCATCCGTCGCGCAGGTGGGCGGGCAGCACCCCGAACAGCCGCTCGACGAACGCGTCGCGGACCGGGGTGGTCAGGTCCAGGGTGGAGAGAGGGACGGCGTCACGCAGCGTCCGCTCGAGCGCCTCGACGACGACCGGGTGGTGGTGGCCCAGCGCCAGCGCACCAGCGCCCGACAGGCAGTCGAGGTACTCACGGCCGGCTGTGTCGGTGACGACCGCGCCGCGGCCCGAGGCCAGGGCGACGGGCAGGCGCCGCGGGTAGGTCCGGGCCGACGACTCCCGCCGGCGCTGGCGGGCGAGGAGGTCGTCCACCGGCGCTGGTGTACGGGTGCTTTGCGCACTGATGTCAAGCACGCTTGCGAACGATAGTCGGTTCCCTTGCCAAAGCAAGGGCCGGGGTCGGTCAGGCGTCGTCGACGCGCACGAACAGCCCGCCCGCGGCCTTCTGCGCGATGGCGTGCTCGCGCTTGCCCACGCGCACGGTCATCTGGCCGGCCGCGGCCTGGTGGCCCTCGACGCGGACCTGCGTCCCGGGGGTCAGGCCCTCGGCGTAGAACCACTGCAGGAGGTCGCCGTCGTGCTCGGCCAGCGCCACGATCTCACCGGACTGCCCGGCCGCGACGTCGGCCAGCGGCACGAGGTCGTCGTTCTCCTTGCGCTCGGACTCGGGCTCGACGAGCCAGCCGTGCGGGCAGCGGTCGGGGAAGCCGAGCTTCTCGTTCATGCGGTCGACCATGTCGTCGCTGAACGTCCCGCCGATCTTGTCGGCCTCGACGTGGCTCTCGTGCGGCTCGAGCCCGACGTAGTCGGTGAGGAACCGCTCGACGATCCGGTGGCGGCGCACGACGCGCTTGGCGCGCTTCAGGCCCGCCTTCGTGAGGACGGCCTCCTTCGACGGCCCGCGCGTGACGAGGCCCTCGGCCTCCATGCGCTTGAGCATCTCGCCCGAGGCCGCGCGGGAGACCCCGAGGAGTTCCGCGATCCGCGCCGCGATGGCAGGCGAGCCGTCCGCCGGCCGGTACTCGCCCACGGGGTACGCGAGGAAGTAGATCGTCTCGAGGTAGTCGTCGACCGAGTGGCCCGCCGGGTTCGCCATGGACCAAGCATAGAGAGGTCGGCGGGCTAACAACACACACAGAGTTAAGCTAGCTTTACATCTGCCGCAAAGGTTCATGGTCTGAACCGGGTCGGCCATCCCACATCCCCGGGTCCCCGCGTCGCGGTCGGGCCATGAATCGGAGCAGTTGATGAGAGCCAGCGACACCCTCTCCCCGCACCGGGCGCGCACGCGCCGGCTGCTGGGCATCCTGGCGGCGAGCACCCTCGCCGCCGGCGCCGCCGCGGCACCCGCGTCGGCCGCCACGGAGTTCCAGTGCATCGGTCCGGTCGGCGCGAACGCCGCCGCCGACAACGTCATCCCCGAGAGCGACCTGACCTTCCGGGTCGCCGGTGTGGCGGACTTCGGCGACGTCGTCGTCGGCCAGAAGGTCAGCTACGCGCCGCAGATCCAGTACGACCTGAAGAACGCGTACTTCGAGCGCCTCGGCAAGACGGGCCTGCTCGCCGACGGCGAGAACAAGCTCGGCGGTATCACGTTCTGGGTCGCCATCCGCGCGACGAACACGCTCGAGCAGCGCCAGACGCTGCGCGCGGTGATCAACCCGAGCGCGAACATCCGTGTCCTGTGGGACGCGGCGAGCCAGACCGCCTCGGTCCAGCGCTACACGAACGCCGGCGCGCCGAACGGCCCGGCCACGCCGAACCTCGCCGGCACGACGAATCTCAATACGGCTGTGACGTTCTGGACGCCGACATCCACGGCGCCCGTTGCGTTCTCCGTGGCACCGCCTGGTCAGCTCGGCGAGGTCAACGTCCAGTCGCAGTGGCGCAAGGCCAACGCGACGTCGAGCGACCCGCAGGACAGCGTGTTCAACAACCCGGCCGTGCCGGACGTCGACCCGCTGACCACGGCCCGGCCGTACGGCAGCTTCTACGCCCGGGTGCGCATCGGCAACCACGGCACCGGCCAGGGCCGGTCGTCGCTGGACTGCGTCTCCGGCGGAGCCTCGCTGCTGAACAACACCATCGCCTACGCCGAGCGGGGCAACGTCCCGCCTGCTGACGGTGGCGACCGCGGCCGCTACGCGATTCAGAGCGCGCCGCTGGCGGCACTCGCGACCGCCACGCCGCTCGCCCAGGCCCGTGAGCTGACGTGCCTCGACGGGCTCGGCCGGTACATCGGCCGTGAGATCAACAGCTACGAGATGAAGCTCAGCACGGGAGCGCTCGCCGCGTTCACGCCGGGCCAGGCGTACACGCTGAGCGGCGCGAAGCTCGACGTGACGCTCCACGAGGCCATGATGAAGGGCCTCTACAACAACCTGGGCGTGTACCAGGCGCTGCCGGCCGACGGGAAGCTCGACCAGCCGTTCACGATGTGGATCCAGCTCAAGGCGGACAACACCGTCGAGGGCGAGCAGCTGGTCAAGATCGAGAGCCGCTGGCAGACCACGTTCGTTGACCCTGACGGCGTTGCGGGCACGGGTGACGAGTCCTACCCCGAGGCCAAGCTCCAGTTCACGGTCCCGGACACGACGTGGACGCCGACCGGTGGCGGTCCGATCGCCTTCTCGCTGGGTGCGCCGGGCCAGATCCCGGAGCTGACCCTCGTTGGCCGCGGTCACAGCGGTGCCGAGGGCGCCGTCTTCCCGATGCACCCGTACGGGTCCCTGTTCATCCGCGCGGAGACCGGGCGCTACGGCGCGAGCATCGACTGCCTGGAGGGCAAGGTGGACATCGTGAACCCGGCGATCGGGTTCTCGAATCTCGGCCGTCGTGACGCGTCGCTGAGCATCCCGCGCCCCGTCCCCGCCGGCGATCCGCCGTCGACGAGCACCGTGCCCGCAGGCTCGGGTGGTCGCTACGCGATCACCCATCAACCCAGGGCGCCGTTCGCGATCGCCCCGGCTCCGCCGGTCGGCCCGGTGATCACGGCTATCCCGGTCGCGGCCCCGATCGTCGCCGCCGCGCCGGCTCCGGCTTCGGCTCCGACCCCCAAGTCCCCGACGCTGAAGCTCGTCGGCGCCACCAAGGGCGCGCTGTCGGCGAAGACGCGCAAGCTGAAGGTCACCGTCGGGTGCCCGGCCGGCGCGGCGCAGTGCACCGGCACGATCACCCTGAAGAGCCGCAGCAAGCTGCGGGTCGGCAAGGGCAAGGCGAAGCTCCAGACGCTGGCCGGCACGCGGACGTTCACCGTGGCCCCGGGCACGACGAAGACCTACACCCTGCGCGTCTCGAAGGTTGGCGCAGCGGTGCTGCGCGCGCGCACGTCGGTCGCCGCGACCGTGCGGATCGCGCCGAAGGGCGCCAAGGCCGTGACCCAGCGGGTCACCCTCCGCCGCTAGGCGGGCGCAGAAAGGCAAGGCAGTGACCCCGGGCCGCGGCACGACGCCGCGGCTCGGGGGTCGTTCACCGACCGGGAGCAACCAGTGACACCACGCAACCTCTTCAGGGCCGCCGCACTCGCGGTGACCACCGGACTGCTCCTCGCCTCGCCGGGGGCGGGCACAGCGGTCGCGGGCAGCCAGACGGTGAACAACGCCTGCCAGTACAGCTACGACAGCTACTGGCGCGACATGCCCGTGACGATGACCGGCACGCCGAGCGCGGCGACCGCCCAGCCCGGCGACACCATCCGCCTCTCCGGCCAGGTCTTCGACGTCACGCTCCCGGACTGGCTGGCCGAGTACGGCTACAACTTCGGGCTGCTCCAGGCCGGTGAGAACCAGCTGCCGACCGACGTGTGGGTCGCGGTGCGCGGCACGAACACCGTCGAGGGCGTGCAGTGGCAGAAGGTCGAAACGGTGGCCACGACGACGATCACCGTCACGAGCACCGGCTCGTTCGACGACGCCACCGAGTTCACGTACGACGCCCCACAGATCTCGGACACCGACTGGACCGCCAAGGGCGGACCGATCGCGTTCTCGCAGGCGCGCGTCGACAGCCTTCCGCCGCTCCCGGTCGGGTCCGGCGGCGCGAACCGCGCCGTGCGCGGCAGCGTGTTCCTGCACGTCGATCTCGGCGGCATCTTCCTCGGGCTCGACTGCTCGGCGGGCGGCTTCATCGCGGACGGCTCGAACTTCACCGAGCGCATCGCGCCGCCATTTGCGACCGTCGACGTGCCGGCGTTCTCCTGCATCAACCCGCTGACGCCCCAGGGCACGTCGTCGGTCCCGGTGCGGCTCGAGCTCCTG
>SXGQ01834372.1_pt1 | contig 21787 bp, 18 predicted proteins | sample 3178371 | NCBI WGS metagenome assembly SXGQ01 (sample SAMN11356859, study PRJNA531348) | freshwater metagenome | isolation source: freshwater sample F1-20 | place: China: Fuxian Lake, Yuxi | collected 2017-12-25 | reverse complement strand
GCTAGAGAGGATGCTGAATTTAATGTCCAGTTTGTGATAGGGAGCTGTGAGCGTCGCTTGCGACTGGGAGCGGCGACATTCTTGTCGCCGACAGCGTGGAATTTAAAACAATCAGAGCCGATTGGCTCCGGAGCACTGTCGGCGACAGGAATGTCGCCGCTCCTACGCAAGCGTCGCTCGACCGGAAAAATACCTTTGGCGACCGTGCTACGCCGCGCCTTGGACGTTTTGTGCCGGGTGGATTGGATATTTTCATGCACTTTTAGCAAAAATTGCTCTGAAAATAGCCCAGTGCTTCAGCACTGGGACCTTCGATCGTAAAATGAGCACAGTCCCGCACGGGACGGCAGAATAGTTCTTTCGTCCCTGCGGGACTTTTTTCCTTTTGTCGCCGGATTTCCCAGCACTGAAGTGCTGGGCTATTCTCACAATGCCATAGTTCATGACAGTCTTCAGGCATGATTGAGGTTACGGGCCATTGATTTTCGTGTTCGGCAGGGCGACTTTGAGGGCCATGATACTCTCCTCCGTGAGCCCCGTGCAGCGGTAGAGATTGACCGTGTGCAGCGCGGGGAGGTTCTTGAGCCCATCCACATTCGTGAGCCCCGTGCAGCCGAAGAGCCAGACCACTTCCAGAACGGGGAGGTTCTTGAGCCCGTCCACATTCGTGAGGCCCTTGCAGCCGTTGAGATTGACCTCTTTCAGAGTGGGGAGGTTCTTGAGCCCGTCCACATTCGTGAGCCCCGTTGCGCCGACCACTATGACGTGTTTCAGCCGCTTGAGCGGGATGATCGCGGAGAGGTCTCGCAAAGCGGAGGCATTGGAGATTTCCAGCTCCCGCGGGTCCAGCCGGTGGACGATGTCGAGGTGTTGCTCAAACTGCTCGCTCGTCGGAATGTTCAGGCGTGTCACGCCATCCAGCCACGTCTCTTTGTCGAAAGCCGACTTCCAGTTCTTCCGAATCCTTTCGACCGGGTCGGTATGCTCGACCCTCCACCCCAGCGCCTTCGCCTGCGAGAGCGCCGAGCGATACGCGTACGCCGTCCACCCCACCCACCCCAGCGTGGCGACCATGAGGACGATAAACCATCGGCCAAGGTGCCATCTGCGGCGCGGCATTGTCGGTGTTTCGGCGGGCATGCGTGGTTTTTAGCCGCAAAGATGGGCGGCAGGCAACAGCGACTGTGAGTTTGTCGAATGGCATTCTCAGCGACCCGGTTCGTGAATGAAGCGGAGCGACTTGGCCTTACTGGAAAACGCGTCGCTCGGTCCAAAGCGGAATTTTTTGAGGCAAACGGGCGGGTTTTGCGCATAGTGGGCGGCCTGTGTCTGCCGAAACCCTGATGACCCGTTTTCGTTTTCTGCTCCTTTTTGCCGCGATGGCGGTGTGTGTACCGGCGTTTGCGGCGCCGTCGGTTTCGGCGCTGTCGCCTTCGAACGGGGCGACGGTGGGGGCGTTTACGACGCTGAGTGTGACGTTTAATGAGGCGGTGACGGGGGTGGGTGCGGATGATTTGTCGATCAATAGCGAGTCGGCGGTTTCGGTGAGCGGGAGCGGCGCGGGGCCGTATGTGTTTACGTTCACGCAGCCGGCGGCGGGGCCGGTGGGGGTTTCGTGGGAGCCGGATCACGGGATTACGGGGCTCGGCACGGGGGCGTTTGTGCCGCCGGGCGGGTATTCGTTTGTGCTGACGGATACGATCGCGCCGACGCTGGCGCAGGTGACGCCGGGCGGCGGGGCGACGCTGGGTGTGCTGACGGAGGCGCAGGTGGTTTTTTCGGAGAGTGTGGCGGGTGTGGATGCGGGCGATTTGCTGGTGAACGGGGTGCCGGCGACGGCGGTGACGGGTGCGGCGCAGGGGCCGTATGTGTTTACGTTTGCGCAGCCGGCGACGGGGACGGTGAATTTTACGTGGTCGGCGGGGCATGGGATTGCGGATGTGGCAGGTGGGAATGCGTTCGCCGGGACGGGCTGGAGCGTGACGCGCAGCGCGGCGGGTGCGGGAACGGTGGTGATTAATGAAATCCTGGCGCTGAATGGAACGGGGCTGGCGGATGAGGACGGGGAGCAGAACGATTGGATCGAGCTTCGCAATACGGGGGCGACGGCGGTGAATCTGACGGGGTGGTCGCTGACGAATAATCCGGATGAGCCGAGGAAGTGGGGCTTTCCATCGCGCACGCTGAATGCGGGTGCGCTGATGATTGTGTTCGCGTCGTCGAAGAACCGCACGCCGCCGAGCGGGAATCTGCACACGAACTTCAAGCTGAACGAGAATGGTGATTCGGTGATTCTGCTTCCGCCGGATTCGCCGGCACCCGCGGCGCCGGTGGCGTTCAATCCGTTCCCCGCGCAGCGGACGGACTACAGCTACGGGCTCGGGACGGGGAACGCGCTGTTCTTTTTCTCCCCGCCGACGCCAAACGCCGCAAACGCCGCGGGCTCGCTCACGGCCATCGCAGCAGCGCCGACGGCAAGCGTGACGCGCGGGTTCTTCAAGGACCCGGTGAGCGTGGTCCTCTCGACAGCGACGGCCGGCGGGACGATTCGCTACACGCTGGATGGCTCGGTGCCGACGGCGGCGAGCACGGCCTACACCGTCCCACTGAGCATCACGGGAACGACCGTTCTGCGCGCGGCGACGTTTGCGACGAATTTCGTCCCGAGCACGACGGTGACGCACAGCTACATCTACCTCGACAACGTGTTCGCCCAGACTTCGCCGCCATACGACAATCCGGCCAACGCGGCGGACAACGCAAACCCGCAGCCGCCCGCCGTCGGCGGAGTGGCGCTGCCGGTGACGTGGGGAACATCGACGGTCAACAACACGTTCAACAGCGATTCCGCGCAGACCGCCACCTACGGCACGGTGAACGTTCCATTCACCAATCTCATCACGCCAAACGCCATCCCCGCCGACTACGGCATGGATGCGAAAATCTGGAATGACCCGAACCGCTACGACGACACGGGGGCAATCAACCCGGCGGGCATGACGAACCTCGAACGCATGGCGGCAGGGCTGCGCGAGCTTCCGATTCTTTCCGTGGTCCTGCCGAGCGCAGATATGTTCGGCCCCGGCGCGACCGCGCTTTATCCGAGCGCTTCCGAGACCGTGAAGACGGACCTGACGAAGGCGTGCTCGCTCGAAATGCTGCTGCCGGATGGAACGACCGCATTTGCCACCACGTGCGGAATCGACCTCCACGGCAACGCGAGCCGCGCGCCTTACAAGAACCCGAAGCACGGCTTCACGCTGAAGTTCAAGGGAGACTACGGCGCAGGCGTGCTCGACTACGATGTGTTCACCGACTCGCCGGTGCCAAAGCACGACAAACTCGTGCTGCGCGCGGACTTCAACTACTCGTGGCGGCATCAGGACACGGCCGGCCAGCGCCCGTTCGGCATGCGGGCTCGCGACGCGTGGTGCAAGGACACCTTCCGCGCGATGGGACGTCCATGCGGCCATCACCGCTACGTGAATCTTTTCATCAACGGAATCTATTGGGGCAACTACGACCTCGCCGAGGACCACGGCGACAACTTCGGCGCGGATTACTTCGGCGGCGACAAGGCCGACTACGACGTGATGGAACAGGGCATCCTGAAAAACGGCACGCAGACCGCCTACAACACGATGGTCGGAATCGCCGCGCCCATCGACAACGCGAAATACGAGCAGATGAAGACGCTGCTCGATGTGCCGAATTACATCGACTACATGCTGCTCCACTTCTTCGTCGGCCACACCGACTGGGGCGACAACGTGAACAAGAACTGGTACGCCGTGCGGAACTGGCGCACAAACGGAACCTACAAGTTTCTGCCGTGGGACATGGAGAACCTGCTCGCCAGCGAACTCGTGGATCGCACCGGAGTGACCGCTCCCGCCGGCGGCCTGCACCCCAAGCTCGTCGGGAACACACAGTATCTCCTCGATTTCGCAGACCGCGTGCACCGCCACATGGTCTCGCCCGACGGAGCGCTGCTGCCGGCCGCAAACATCGCGCGCCTGGACAAATGGGCGGCAATCGCAAACGCGGCGCAGAACGCCCTCGAGTCCGCGCGCTGGGGCGACTACCGCCGCGACGTGCACCGCTACACCGCGCCCGCAACGATCGTTTACACGTGGAACGGCCGCTGGTTCGAAGGCGGCACCACACAGACCGGCACGCAGAACTGGCTCGGGGAAATCAACCGACTCAAAAACACCTACTTCCCCGCCCGCACCAGCAACGTGATGGCGCAGCTCCGCAACCGCTCGCTTTACCCTGCGGTGAACGCCCCCGAAATCCGCAACAACGCGACGAATGCGGCAATCGCCTCGCAAACCGTGCCCGCGGGTTTTGTCGTGAAGCTCGCAAACATCACGTCGCTGCCGGTCGGCACCTCGAACGCGGCAACGTTTTACTACACCACGAACGGCACGGACCCGCGCGTTTACTACAGCGGCACCGTCTCCGCGTCGGCCATTGCAGTCGCGCCGGATGCGACGCTCACCATCAACGCCACCACCACGCTGAAGGTCCGCGCGTTCAACGGCAGCGTGTGGAGCGCGCTGAACGAGCAGAAGTTCACGGTGGGAACTGAAACGCTGCTCCCACCGGTCCGGATCACGGAGATCATGTACAACCCGCCGGGGAACACGAACGACGACGCGAAGGAGTTCATCGAGCTGCGGAACATAGGAACTTCGCCCGTAGACATCTCGAACTGGTACTTCGGCGGCGTGGACTGCATCATTCCGCAAGGCACGGTAATCGATCCCGGCGATCACCTTGTATTCGCAAACAACGACACACCCGCGGTCTTCGCATCGACCTACCCGGGCGTCGCCGTGAGAGGATACTTTGGCGGCAGCCTCGACAACGGCGGCGAGCGACTCGTGCTTTACGACAAGGGCGGAAGAATCATCCAGAGCGTCGATTTCCGCGATACCGCGCCATGGCCGCTCGCCGCTGACGGAGGCGGAGCATCGCTCGAAATCATCAATCCCGACGGCGACCCCGACGATGCTGCGAACTGGAAGGCAAGCGCCGCGGTAAACGGATCGCCCGGCGCGGCAAATAGCGCGGTCGCCGGCGGCAGCGTGGTCATCAGCGAGTTTCTCGCACGCAACACCGGGGCATACACATTCTCCGGAGCGCAGCCGGGATTTGTGGAGCTTCAAAACACCGGAGCCGTCGCGGTCACGTTGAACGCCGCGGCGTTACGTGTGGATGGAGTGGACCGCGTGTTCATTCCGAACGGCACGCAGATTCCCGCGGGCGGCTTTCTCACGGTTCATCTCCACAACACCGCATTGCCGGGAATCGCGGGAACGCCGGCGCTCCCGCCAACGGCTGGCGTCGTCGAACTCCGCATCGGCACGGGCACGGTGGATAGCGTGCGCTACGGCCCGCAGGCTGCGAACTTCTCGTTTGGAAGAATCGCGGGGACATGGACGCTCTGCACGCCGTCCGCAGACGCGCCGAACACCGCCGCCGCGACGGCTGCGCCGACGGATTTACGCATCAATGAATGGCTCGCGAATCCGCGTCCGGGAATGGACGACTGGGTCGAGTTTTACAACACGCACGCCACACTGCCGGTCGTCCTCGAAGGAATCTACGCGGGCACGAACGCGCAGCTCTTTCAATACAAGTCCCTCGCCGTAGTCGCTCCGCAAGGCTGGGCGCGGCTCTTCTGCAATCAAGGCACCGGGCGGGCCGATGCATTCGATTTCGATCTCCCGGCGAAGGGAACCACGCTCACGATCCGCGACACAGCGGGCGCCCAGATTGATGCCGTGACCTTTTCGGCGCAGAGCGAGGACGTCTCGCGAGGAAGACTGCCCGATGGTTCCGCAACCGTCACGGCCCTCGGTGCGCCCAGTCCGGCTGCGGCCAATCACGCCGCCTTCGCAGCACAGCCGCAGATCAACGAACTGATCGCGACCAATCTCAACGGCGACAACGCACCGTGGGCGAAACGCCCCGGCTGGATTGAATTGCGCAATCCCACCGCTGGAATTGTGAGCCTTTCCGGCTGGAAGCTCCGGGCATTCGATGGCGGCGCAGAGTGGACCTTTCCATCCGGCGTGTCACTCGCCGCGCTCGGCCACCTCGCCATTTGGAATGACCCGTCGCAGCCCTCGTCCACCGCTTCGTCGCCGCATTTGAACGCTGGCATTGCGCTGCTTTCCGAAGGGCGCGTGGAGTTGCTCAACGCAGCCGGACAACTGGTGGATTTCGTCCGCTTCGGACGCCAGATTCCTGATCAGTCCATCGGCCGGAACAGCGGCGGAACGTGGGAGCTGCTCACTTCGCCCACCCGCGGAACTTTGAACAATGGCGCCGCCCCGCTCGGCCCGGGCAGTGCCCTCCGCGTGAATGAATGGAGCACCGGCGGGTTGGAGCTTTACAACACCTCGGCTCTTCCGGTCGCGCTCGCCGGTTTGTATTTGAGCGACGATCCGAGCGAAGTCGGGCGTCGCAAATTCGCATTTCCACCGCTCAGCTACATCGCCGGAAACGGATGGAGTTTCTTCACAAGCGCGGACACCGGATTCACGATCTCCGCGGGCGGCGAATATGCGCGACTCGCTCTTCCCGGTGACACGGTGCTCGACGCGGTAAGCTTTGGCAGCGCAGCCGGCGGTCGCCAGCCCGACGGAAGTGCGAGCATCGCGACCATCACCGCGACTCCGGGCCTGCCGAATGTCGCGGGCGCCGGTCCGTGGTTCACCGCCATCGCACCGCCGATAGTCACGACGGCGGGTTCCGCAGTGACGCTCACCGTCGCGACGATCAACACCACCGCGCATCAATGGCACCGCAATGGAGCGCCGATTCCTGGAGCCACGCTTCCCACCTACACGATCCCCGCCGCTGCCACTGCGGATGACGGCATTTACACCGTCGTCGCCTCCGGCCCGGGCGGGACCGCAACCAGCGCCGCAATGCCGCTTACCGTTCTCCACACCTACGCCACATGGGTCGCCGGATTCGGCGCCGCCGGCGCTCCCGCGAATGGAGACCTCGACGGCGACGGCATCAGCAACCTCGCCGAGTTCATCGCGAACACGAATCCCCTTTCCGCCGCGAGCACCACCGAGCGCGCCACGCACCAAGCCGTGGGCGGTGTGGAGTTCGCAGCGGGCGTCCCGGCGAATCTCACGCTCGAATTCCGCCTGAACCGCCGCGCTGCGTTCACGGGACTCGGAGCGGAAGTCTCCTCCGACCTAGGCACGTGGTCCCCGGCCTCACCAACGCTCACCGAACTCGTCGGCACAGAAAGCAATGGAGACCAGCGGTGGCGCTTCAAATTCGCAGTGCCGGGAGGAACGACGAAGCGCTTCATCCGTCTGAGCATCGCGGAATAGGCCGCAAACTTTTCCCTTTTCTCCCGCGCGTTCCCCGCGTATCCCGTGCGGCACATGACGACACACTGGCATTGGTGGCATTTCTGACGGGCCGGTTCCGCTGACAAAGCGGAACGGTCGTCGCCACCGTGCGCCGAAGCCAGACTGGCCCGATGATTCCGATAACGAGAATCCTCGGGCCGTTTCATTTTTCACCACTCACGTTACTTACCAAATGATCAGCCAGTTCAAATTCAACGCAGACGGTCTCATTCCAGCCATCGTGCAGGACGCAAAAAGCAAACGCGTGCTCATGATGGCGTGGATGAACGACCGTTCCATCCGCATGACGCTCGAGAAGGGCATGATGGTCTATTTCTCCCGCTCGCGGCAGAAATACTGGGTCAAGGGCGAGACCAGCGGAAACGTCCAGCGCGTCGTGCGCTGGGCTGTCGATTGCGACAAGGACACGCTTTTGTTTGAAGTGGAGCAGACCGGCGGAGCGTGCCACACGGGCTACGAGTCGTGTTTTTTCCAGGAACTCGACCAGCATGGTCTGCCAAAGCCAATCGAGGAGACGCCGCTCTTCGACGCTGCCAAGACATACGGCGAGAAGTAATCGAATGAACACGCATTTCACACCCTCGCCGACTGAGTTTGAGGAACTCGCGAAAAAGGGGAATCTGATTCCCGTTTATGCCGAAATCATCGCCGACGCGGAGACTCCCGTAGGAGCCTTCACGAAGCTCGATGACGGCGGCTACACATTCCTTTTCGAGAGCGTCGAGAAGATCGAGCAGACGGGCCGCTTCTCGTTTTTGATCACCGGCGCACGGACGGTACTCGAGAGCCACGGTCGCACCGTGAAAGTCACGGAGAACGGCGCGACGCGGGAATTCGAAACGGAGCGGGATCCGCTCGCCGATGTCGAGAAACTGATGTCCCGCTACCAGTACGTTCCGCTCCCGGATGAACCGGCCGAACTCCGTTCGCGCTTTGCGGGCGGGGCGGTCGGATACTTGAGCTACGACATGGTTCGCTTTTTTGAGCCAACGGTCGGGCCAGCGCGAAAAGATGAGCTTGGGCTGCCCGAGAGCCTGTTCGTCATCGCCGACACGCTCCTGATTTTCGACCACCTGAAACGCCGGCTGCGAATCGTCGCGAACGCATTCGTCGAGGGAAACGCACCCGCTGCATACACAGCCGCACAGGCGCGGATTTCCGCAATTCTGGAAAAGCTCGCGAAGCCGAATCAACTTCCTCCTTTCCCGATCACTCCCCCGCCCGCTCCCGCACAATGCTCCAGCAACACGACGCGCGAGGAGTTTTACGACATGATCGCGAAGTGCCACGAGTACATCCACGCGGGCGACGCATTTCAAATCGTCGTTAGTCAGCGCTTCGAGACCGAGTACACGGGCGACCCCGTCACACTCTATCGCGCGCTGCGTTTTGTGAATCCGTCGCCTTACATGTTCTGCATGAAATTCGCCGGACGCTTCGCCCTCGTGGGCAGTTCGCCGGAGGTGCATGTGCGGGCGATCAACGGGAAGATTGAAATCCGTCCCATCGCCGGAACACGCCGCCGCGGAGCCACACCGGAGGAGGACGCCGCAAATGCCGCAGACCTGCTGGCGGATCCAAAAGAACGAGCGGAGCACCTTATGCTCGTCGATTTGGCCCGCAACGACGTGGGGCGCGCAAGCGAGTATGCCAGCGTGAAAGTGAACGACTTCATGATCGTGGAGCGCTACTCGCACGTGATGCACATCGTAAGCAACGTCGAGGGCCGGCTTCGCCCGGACCGCTCGGCTTACGACGTCATGCGCGCGACTTTCCCCGCAGGCACCGTAAGCGGCTCGCCTAAGGTCCGCGCGATGCAAGTCATCGCCGAACTCGACCGCTCAAAGCGCAACGTCTACGCGGGCGCGGTCGGATACTTCGGATTCGATGGAAACAGCGACTCGTGCATCGCGCTTCGCACCGCGGTCCTGAAGGACGGCAAAGCCTACGTGCAGACCGGTGCCGGTGTAGTCGCAGACAGCACGCCCGAGTACGAATATCAAGAGACCGTCAACAAAGCCATGGGCGTGATGGCGGCCATCGCGAGAGCAAAGGCAGCACCGCAGGCATGAACGCCGCAATTCTATCACGTAGTTCACATTTTTTCCTTTGCGCGGGCGCTTCATGCCACGTAGCTTGGCTCTCCAACTTCGTTCCACCAATCAAGTTTATGAAAATCAAAAAACACTCCGGATTCACACTCATCGAGCTCCTCGTCGTGATCTCGATCATCGCAATTCTAGCAGGCTTCGCGCTGCCGGTCTTCACCCGTGCGCAAAAGAGCGGCCGTCTGTCGAACTCGCTGAACAACGCCAATCAGATTTCTAAGGCGCTCAAGATGTATGCCATGGACACAGGCGGCATCTACCCAACCTACAAAGACCCGGAAGATGCCACGCAGCTCGTCGCGACATCGAATGAAGCTCTCGAGCTCCTCATGCCGAAGTACAGCAAGAGCAAGCTCATCTTCGTGGAGAAGAACTCCGCATGGTGCAAAGGTCAGACCCAGGGTTCCGACGGTGCCAACCAGTACAAGCTGAATCCGAAAGATTGCGATTGGACGTACGTCCGCGGTCTTTCTGAAACCAACGACCCGCGTCTGCCGCTGCTCGCCACCGCTTTTAGCGAAGGCGGCAAGGTTTACGTAAAGGACACGACCAAAAAGGGCGGTGTCTGGGGTGGTGAAGACGCGATTCTCGTCTCGGTGGATCACAGCTGCAAACAGGTTAACGTTGGCAGCGGAATGAAAGAAACCGGCTCGGGAACAATGATTACCCGTCCGGACGACCGCTCGAAGAACATGTTCGAGAAAGCCGACGACTGGCTCGCTGGCGATCAGGTCGAAGTTCTCATGCCGAAGTAGTAGAAGAACACTTCCGTATTTTTCAAACGCCGGTCCTGCAAAACGGGATCGGCGTTTTGCTTTCCCAAGAAAATGAACATTTTCGAAAAAAGTCGGAATAAAAACGCGTCCTGAGAGGTCTTAGACTTCGAATGCATTGCGCGCTGCGGATTTCCGATTGCCAACCGCCATCTGGAAGCTAAAGCGCGCATGTCGTCACGGCCACAAAATCCGTCGGCGCATTCATTAACAAAACAACACAACTCCAAAACAAAACAAAACATGAAGAAATTCCTCGCACTCATCGCAGCAGCATTCGTCTCCGTGACGGCGTTCGCCGGCGAATTCGCGGACATCAGCATCGCCGACCTCAAGAAGGCGATCGACGAGAAGAAGGTCACCATCATCGACGTGAATGGATCGAGCTCCTACAAAGCCGGCCACGTTCCCGGAGCGATCGACTTCAGCGCCAACAAGGCCGACCTCGCGTCGAAGCTCCCGGCCGACAAGGACGCGCTCATCGTCGCCTACTGCGGCGGCCCGTCCTGCAGCGCCTACAAGGCCGCCGCATCGGCTGCTGAAAAGCTCGGCTACAAGAACGTCAAGCACCTCTCGGCCGGCATCTCCGGCTGGAAGAGCGCTGGTGAGAAGCTCGAGACTCCGAAGTAATCTTCCATAATCGGAACCAATCATACGAAGCGCCTTCTGCGAGAGCGGAAGGCGCTTTTCTTTTGTTCGGATTCCTTTGGAACGGCTCTTGCGTTACACCCCACATCATGTCCGCGGAAAACCATCCCGCATCCACCAATCGGCTGGCATCACTCGACACACTTCGCGGTGTCGCCGTTTTGCTCGTACTCGGCGCACATGTTCCGCTTAATCTCGAAGAGGGTATTCTCGTCTCCTTGCTCTCGCTTTGGCGGCATGGCGGATGGATTGGTGTGGACCTCTTCTTCGTGCTCAGCGGCTTTCTCGTCAGCGGCCTGCTGTTTCGGTCGTGGAAAGAAACAGGACGGCTCAACGCGAGTCGCTTTCTCATGCGCCGCGCGTGGAAGATCTACCCGGCCTTCTTCACCATGCTTGGGATTGTTCTGCTTTGGGGCCTGATGACAAACCGCTGGCCTGGATGGAGTCCGATTATCAGCGAAGCACTGTTCGTTCAGAACTACATCCCGGCACTTTTTCCGCACACGTGGTCACTCGCGGTCGAGGAGCACTTTTACCTCGGGCTTCCGCTGGTGCTTTTCGCACTCGGAAAAAAAGGCACGGAGCAGCGCCCCTTCCCTCACCTTCCGGTCGTGTGGCTCGCGGTCGCGACAGGCTGCCTCGTATTACGCATTTGGACGGCATGGGATGGCGCACCAGCGACCCGAGCAAACTATCAGCCGACGCACCTGCGCGTGGACTCCCTGTTTGCAGGCGTGATGGTTGCGTGGCTCCAACACTTTCACGCCGCGGCACTCGCGGAGTTTGTGCGCCGGTGGAAGCTCGCTCTGCTTTGCGGCGGACTGTTCCTTGCCGCGCCGCCGTTCATCTGGGAATTGGGCGTGGATTGGGGTATCCACACGTTCGGCTTCACCGGGCTGTGGCTGGGTGCATCGATGATTCTGCTGGTTTTCATCCACGAGAAAACACGCCGCGGCGTCCTCGCGTGGATCGGCACGTATTCCTACTCGATTTACCTGTGGCACTTTACCGTGCGGCTGATGTTCATCCCAATGCTGCTCACCAAGCAGCAGCACAGCGGATGGCTCGAAACGGGCGTATACTTCGCGCTCTCGCTGCTCTGCGGATTGCTGAGTGCGTGGCTGATTGAAATGCCGTGCATCCGACTCCGCGACCGGCTTTTTCCCTCGCGGTAAATGGACTTGTCCGCGTGCCTTCATTCGCCTAACGCCACCGCATGAAATCATGGCTCTGGACGGGCTCGGAATACACGGCGGAAACCGCGATCCCATTCACGGACCGCGGATTTCGCTACGGGATGTCGCTGTTTGAGACACTGCGGATCTGGAACGGCTCGATTGAGTTTTGGGAGCAGCACCGAAGGAAATTGCATTCCGCCTGTGTCGAACGGGATTTTCCAGTCGATGAGAAAGCCTTGCGGCGCGCGGCCGATGTGCTCGAAACTGCTGACGTGAATGGCGTGGCCCGCATCTACGTCACAGCAGGCGACGGATCTCCCTCGGCACCGGCGCAGCCGCGGATCGCCATCCTGCTCGAAGCGCGCGACGCGGAGAAATCCGACTGCTGGGAAATCGGATTTCACGACGACGCGTACCGCGCACCGTTTGGCGGGATGAAAACGGGCAACTACTGGTTCAATGCGGATGCACTCACCCAGGCGAAAGCGCGGCGCTTCGACGAAGCCCTGCTTTTCAACGACTACGCCGAACTCGTCTCCGCATGCTGTGCAAACGTCTTTCTCGTGCATGGCGAACGCATCTCCACGCCATCGCGCTCCAGCGGCTGCCGGGAAGGTGTGATGCGCGACTGGGTCATAAAGCGCCGCAAAGTCGAGGAGCGCCGTCTCCGGAGGGAGGATGTGGTGAACGCGGACGAAATCTTTCTCACGAACTCGTGGATTGGCGTGATGCCGGTCGCGACGCTGGAAGGGCGTCCGCTCGGGCCACGTTCCACTAGCTCGAAGCTGGCGGGCGAGATGTCGCGAATGCGCGAGGCACGCTGATTTCGCTCGCCACGAGGCGCATCCCGCGGCATCTCGCGAACGATGCATTTTGAGACATTCGAGCCGCTCCGGACACTTCCGGTCATTCACGCCTTCACGGGGCGCGCTCCCGGTATCGATGTCTCCACAGACCGCGAAACGGCGCTCGCACGGCTCGAAGAAGCGCACATCGATCTGCGAAGCCGCCTCGGCCTCGGCGCGCGCCGCTATCTCATCGCCGAACAAATCCATGGCGCAGGAGTCGCCACGGTCCATTCGGGCTCGGAGAACCGCTCGCCCGCAGTCGACGCGCTCGTCACCGACGATCCGTCGGTTGCACTCGGCATCTACGTTGCGGACTGCGGGCCTGTATTCATCGTCGATCCCGTTCGCCGCGTCATCGGCTGCGCACACAGTGGAAAAAAAGGCACGCAGCTCGGCATCGCCGCCGCAACGGTCGCCGAGATGGTCGCCCGCTTCGGCTGCGACCCTTCACAAATGACCGCCGTCCTCGGGCCATGCATCCGTCCGCCACACTACGAAATCGATTTCGCCGCCGACATCATCCGCCAGCTTCGCGAATCCGGCGTCGGCTCTGTCACGGACTGCGGCACATGCACAGCCGCAAATCCGCATCTATATTACAGCTATCGCCGCGAGCTGGGAAAAACCGGACGAATGGTTGCCCTGCTCGCACTCAAATAATCCCGCCCGATTCCCGCTTCCATCCACATGAAACCACGCATCATCGTCACCGGCGCAAATGGCCGCCTTGGCGCGGCGCTCGTCCGAGAATGGCGCGCCGCAGGACTCAACGTCACCGGCTTTGGCCGCAATGAACTCGACCTCGCATCCGGAGCCGCAATCACCGAACGGCTCAATTCCGAAGACTTCGCAGCGCTCGTAAACTGCGCGGCGCAAACAAACGTCGATCGCTGCGAGACCGAGATCGACGAGGCATTCACACTGAACGCCGAAGCCCCCACCATCATCGCAGATGCCTGCCGCCGCAAAGGAGCGCGGATGATTCACATCTCGACCGATTACGTCTTCGATGGAGCCAAAGACGGTGCATACACCGAGGACGATCCGGCCATTCCCATCAGCATCTACGGCGCTTCGAAACGTGCCGGCGAATCAGGTGTACTCGCGGCCACCGAGGGAAAAGCGCTCGTTGCCCGTGTTTCGTGGGTCTTCGGTCCCGACCGCCCGAGCTTCGTGGATCAGATCGTGAAAAACGCCATGGAAAAGGACGAAGTCGCGGCCATCGCGGACAAGGTCGCCGTGCCCACCTACACGCTCGACGCGGCTGCGATGCTGAAGCCGTTCCTTTTTGAAAACCACGCATCCGGCCTTCTTCATCTCTGCAACGCGGGAAGCTGCACATGGCAGGAATACGGTCAGTGGGCCCTCGACTGCGCCGCGGAAGCCGGAGCCGCGCTGAAAGCACGCTCCGTCGCGCCCCTGAAAATGGCGGACTTGAAGGCATTCATCGCACGTCGTCCGCCCAACACCGCAATGAGCACCGCTCGCCTGACCACGCTGACAGGAATCCATCCCCGACCGTGGCGCGACGCCGTCCGCGAATACATAGCCGGTCGGATTCAGGCTTCGAAGACTTCAGCGCAGTAGGACGGGAAAGGCGGAATCCACTCTCGCCATCCCCAGGGAATCTGCTAAAAACAAAGGCATGCCGGAACAGACGATTTGGACAGGAACCGCCTCGCATTGGAAAAACTTCAATGCCTACGCGCTCACGGTGCTCAGCATCCCGCTGTGCTTTTTTCTTCATCAGTGGCTGAAGCCGCAGGTGGGCCTTTGGATCTTCGGGATCACCGCGCTGTTTGCTGTCTGGGCATTCTGGCGTTGGATGCTGATTCGCACCACGAAATACAATCTTTCCACCGAGCGCCTCGTCACGACGCATGGCATCCTCACGAAAGTAACGGATACGCTGGAACTATACCGCGTTCGCGACATGCAAATTGTGCAGCCGCTCCTCCTCCGCATCGTCGGCCTGCAAAACATCCACGTTTACACGAGCGATTCATCCACGTCGGAACTGTTCCTCGATTTCGTTCCTGTCTCGGCAGGCCTTGGCGACAAGTTGCGTAAATCCGTGGAGGATTGCCGCGAAGCCAAACGCGTGCGGGCGATGGATGTCCTAGGCGATCAAGCGCAGGGCACACCTCCGCTCACGGAAGGCTGAGTGCCTTTCACCGGCGACCATTGCTTTCGCCGGCCAGTGTCATGACCGCGCGACTTGCGAAATACGCCAAGGTCTTCACGATCGGGATTCAGAATACGTTCGTGTACCGGTGGGCATTCGTCCTCCGTTCCGTGGTGGGAATTGTTCCGCTCATAGGAACGCTCTTCCTCTGGCAGGGCGTCTTCGGCAGCGGCGGCGGAACCGTCGCAGGCTACACGTTCAGCGCGATGATTCTTTATTTCGCGATGACGGTGCTCATGGAAAACCTTGTCACACCGACCGACGACGAGTGGCAAATCGCCGGCGAGATTCGCGACGGGCGGCTGAGCTTCCTGCTGCTGAAGCCGATGAACTACCTCGCATACCGCTTTTCACTGTACGCGAGTTACCGACTGCTTTACTCCGCGATTCTCGCGCCCGGAATCGTCATCGTTTTCTTCGCGCTGCGCGAGCACATCATCCTTCCGTCAAATCCATCGACGTGGCTGGCATTCGCCGGCAGCACAATCCTGGCGGCCCTGCTTCAATTCTTCATCGCATACACGATTGCGATGCTGGCGTTCTGGATTCTCGAAATCTCCACCATCATCTTCATCACGTATTCGTTCGAGTATTTCCTTAGCGGGCGCATCTTCCCGCTGGATATGCTGCCGCCGTGGCTCTCCGGCGTCGTGAAATGGGCGCCATTCTCCTACGAGCTATACTTTCCCGTGCAGATTTTCATGGAGCGCGTGAAAGGCGCCGCGCTCGCGGAGGGCCTAGCGATTCAGGCGGGGTGGGTCGTGGTCATGTGGCTCGCCGCCGTGACGCTGTGGCGTCGCGGCGTTAAAAAATACCAGGCCGTGGGCGGCTGAAACACGATGAACCGATACCTCGCCATATACCGCCTCACGTTCCGCAACTCGCTCATCCGCGAGATGAACTTCAAAGCCAACTTCCTGCTCTGGATGATTGTCGAATCGTGCTGGTTCATCGGCCAGATGGCGTTCATCGAAGTCCTGTATGGCCACGTGAACGAAATCGCGGGATGGACGAAATGGCAGCTCGTCTGCCTCGTGGGCACGCACCAGATCATCTCGCAGATATTCCAGGGCTTTTTCTACATCAACCTCGCCAACCTTCCCGAACTCATCCGCACCGGCCGGCTGGACATCATGCTCGCACTTCCGGTGGACGCGCAGTTTGCAGTCAGCACGCGGCAGGTGAGTTTCGACTGCTTTGTAAACACGTTCGTGGGCATCGGAATCGTGGTGCTTTCACTCGTGAAACTGGGAATCACTCCGGACGCATGGAGCGTCGTGCTTTACCTCTTCGCCATCGTTCTCGGTGTCGCCGTCCACTATGCCGTGATGTTCTCGCTCGCAGCAGTCAGTTTCTGGATGATTCGCGGGCAGGCGCTCATCCACGGTTACTTCAATCTCTTTCACATCGGCAGGTATCCCGATGTGGTGTTCCGCGGCGTGTTCAAATTCATCTTCACGTGGATCATGCCAATTATTCTGGTTTCAAATGTCCCGGCCAAATTGCTGGCGCGGCCCTTTGAGAGTCCCTGGACCGGGCTCGCAACCCTGATCGCCGCCACCGCGATTGTGCTCGGTCTCACGAGGGCGTGGTGGCTGTTTGCGCTGAAGCGTTACGGCAGCGCGAGCTCCTGATTTTTCCCGATTCCATTCCGCCGCAGGCGTGCCAACGTTGAGCGCTCATGTCATCCACAGCCACAGCATCACGACCGCCCTCGGTCCCGCACCACATGATGGTGCGCGAGATCGGCCGCGGCAGCTACGGTGATATCTGGCTCGCACGCTCGCTCACCGGCGCCTGGCGCGCGATCAAGATTGTGGCCCGGCGAAGATTTGAGGATGAGCGCTCGTTCGAGCGAGAATTTGCGGGGATGGCGAGTTTTGAACCCGTGTCGCGCGAGCACGAGGGCTTTGTCGACATCCTGCATGTCGGGCGCAGCGACGATGACGCGTTCTTTTACTACGTCATGGAACTGGCGGACGATGTGGTGCTGCGGTCGCCTTTTGATCCGAAAGCCTACCAGCCGAAGACGCTCAAAAGCGAACTGGCCCGGGTCGGACGGATGCCTGCGGATCAAGTCATCGCGCTTGGTCTCTCGCTCACCGACGCGCTCGCGGAACTGCACGGGCATTCGCTTGTGCATCGCGACATCAAACCGGCCAACATCATCTTCGTCGGCGGTGTGCCAAAAATAGCGGACATCGGGCTTGTCTCCGCGATGGGCCAGAATTCGTTCGTGGGCACGGAAGGTTACGTCCCGCCTGAGGGACCGGGAAACGAACAGTCCGATATCTACAGCCTCGGCAAGGTGCTTTACGAAATTGCGATGGGGAAGGACCGGCTGCAGTTCCCGGAGATGAATACGGGACTCGCGGATTTCCCGGACCGCGCGCAACTTCTCCGGCTCAATGAAGTGCTTCTCCGTGCCTGCGCCGCTTCATCCGAAAAGCGCTACCCTACGGCCAGGGATATGCACGAGGACCTGCTCCGCGCGCGCGATGGAAAGCCGCTCGCCGGTCGCGCAAAGGGCAGCCGGCGAATTGGACTCGCGTTTATTGCGGTGCTCCTCATCGCTGCTGCGGTGTTTGCTGTGCAGGCATTTTCTCCTGCGGGAAAAGGAGGGGTTTTCATCGAGGTGGAGCCACCCGAGGCGATGGTGATGTTCCAAGGCAGCGTTCTCCGCAGCCCGGTCAGTCTGCGTGACATTCCAGAAGGCAGGCACGAGTTGCGGGTTGTTCATGCGCAGTACGAAAACGTTATCATGCCGATCGTAGTGAGCGCCAACGAGGAGACGCGTCCGCCAAAGATCATCCTTCAGCGCGCGCTGCGTCCGCTTACCGTGGAATCCACACCGACCGGCCTTGCGTTCATCTTGCGTGATGGAACGAATCCCGTCGCAAACGGCACGACACCCCAGATGATTCCACAGCTTCCCGTCGGAGCGTACACCCTCGAAATGACCCACGAGGGACGCAGCAAAACCCTCGATGTAAAAGTGGAGAAGGAGGAAACGCCTGTCGCCCGAATCGCATTCGGAACCAAGCAATACGCGATCACGAGCAGACCGGCAGGTGCGGAGATTTTTTGCGACGGCAAGCTCGTTGGCACAGCGCCGTGCACCGTGGATCTTCCGGAAGGAGTCCACAAACTCGTTGCCCGCTACAAATCGTGGCCGCCCATCGAACGCGACATTACTGCGGTTCCGGACAGTCCCGACGAAGCCCAGGCGTTCGCCTTCCTTTCCGGAAGTGTGAAGATCGCGAGCCGACCTAAAGGCGCAGCCGTTTTCAGCAAGGGCGTCCGAGTCGGCACCACACCGTGCATCATTGAAAACCTCGAACCCGGGGAGGCAACATTCACGCTGAAGCTCGATCGTTACCGCGACGGCTCCGCGACCGCAGTTGTCCGGCCCGGCGAGACCGAGTTTGCTGAAGTTGACTTCGAGAAACGCCCCGGCCCGCGCGCCGGAGCTCCTTGGGAAAACGGCCTCGGGATGAAATTCGTGCCCGTTGGCGATCTGCTCTTTTGCGTGTGGCCGGTGCGCGTCGCGGATTACGCGAAGTTCTGCGAGATTACCGGACGGGCGGCTCCGGTGCCGGATTTCCCGCAGACACCCGATCATCCTGTCATCAACGTCAACTGGGACGACGCGCGCGCTTTCTGCCAATGGCTCACCTCCTCCGAGCGCAGTGCCGGGCGGCTGGACGAAAACCAAATCTACCGCCTGCCAAGCGATGCCGAATGGAGTGCAGCCGCGGGCATTCCCGATGAAGGCGGCAACACACCCGAACAGCGCGACGGAAAATACCGGCAGTACCCGTGGGGCACTGCGTGGCCTCCGCCGGCCGGTTTCGGAAACTACGCCGATACCTCGATAAAGAAGGGAGCCATCATCGCAGGCTACTCGGACGGCTGGGTTCAGACCTCGCCGGTCGGCAGCTTCGCGCCATCCGCAAACGGGCTTTTCGACATGAGCGGAAACGTCTGGCAGTGGGTCGAGGACAGCTACCGCGGCGGCGAAGGCCGGAAGTCGTGGGGCGTCCTGCGCGGGGGCTCCTGGGGCACCTCGCAACCTGCGGAACTCCAACTCGGCTACCGCGACGTCGTGGACCGCTCGGAACGCGATCCGCTATTCGGCTTCCGCTGCGTGATTTCGCCCGGGAACTGAACCCGACTCAGAGCGGGATTGATTCACGGCGCGTCGTCTGGGAAAAGCGGCGCATGGCCAAATTTCGCATCGCCGGCATCAACTTCGACCACTTTCACATGGGAGACCTCCTCAGGATGATCCACGAGCATCCCGACGCGGAAATCGCCGCGATTTGTGACGCACAGCCCGAGCGCATGCAGGAAGCCATCCGGAATTTCGCGATCCCCGCGAGCGCCGTTTTCACGGATGTGCGGCAGTGCATGGAGACGGCGAAGCCCGATGTCGTCGTCCTCTGCCCCGCTGCAGCCCGGCACGCGGAGTACGTCGAACTGGTCGCGCCTTACGGCGTCCACGTTATGATGGAAAAACCGTTCGCCGCGACGCTCGCTCAGGCAGACGCGATGATTGCCGCGATGCCGAAGGACAAATTGCTGGCCGTAAACTGGCCTCTGCGATGGGATCGCGCGGCAGCCACTTCGAAGCGGATGATCGACGATGGAATAATCGGCGAGGTGCGCAGTTTTCACCACTACGGCGGAAACCGCGGGCCGCTCTATCACGGTGCCGACAAGATCGAAAAGGAACCCACTGCGGCCGACAAGGCGGCGAGCTGGTTCTACAGCAAGAAAGCCGGAGGCGGTTCCCTGCTCGATTATCTTGGCTACGGAACGACGCTCGGCACCTGGTATATGGACGGTCGCAGTCCCATCGACGTGACAGCCGTAGCGGACGGCACGCCGGGCCTTGAAGTGGACGAGCACAGCATCGTCGTGTGCCGCTACGAGACCGGGCTTTCGAAATGTGAGACGCGTTGGGGAACATTCACGGACCCGTGGACGACGCAGCCTCAACCGCGCTGCGGCTTCATCATTTGCGGCACGGACGGCACGATCGCGAGTTACGACTATTCGGACACCGTCCATGTCCAAACGAGGCAACACCCCGAAGTACGCGAGATCCCCGCAGATACGCTGACTGCGCCCCATCGGAATCCGATCGAATACTTCCTCCACTGCATCGACACCGGCACGGAACTCACCGGACCGCTATCGCCCCGGATTTCGCGCATTGGCCAGCAGATCGTGGACAGCGCGGTCTTGTCCGTGCGGGAGCGGAGAACAGTTCCGCTCGTGAAGTAAACAGGCTCAGGCGGCGAAAAAACTTAAACTTCATTGTTGCCAATAAGCCCCTGCACGCGTAACCACGCGCCGCTTTAACAAACCAACTCTAATGTCCGAAAAATCCATCTCTGAAAAAGTCAAAGACATCATCGTAGAACAGCTTGGCGTGAACCCCGAGCAAGTCACCGAAAACGCATCGTTCATCGAAGATCTCGGTGCGGACTCGCTCGACACCGTGGAACTCGTCATGGCGTTTGAAGAGGAGTTCAGCGTCGAAGTTCCCGATGAAGATGCCGAGAAGCTGCAGAGCGTCGGCGATGTCGTGAAATACATCGAGGAGAAGACCTCGAAGTAACACCCGATTTTCCAACAACACATCGAAAGCCCCGGTCGAAAGATCGGGGCTTTTCGTTTTTGCGTCGAATCAGCGGGCGAATCGCGCCAGCAGCCAGACGAGGAAGATACACCCGAAAAGAAGGCCGAGAATCGCGGCGGCGACCTTCATCATATCGCGAGGTTTGAAATTCGTGCGGTTTCGCCAGTCGTTCATGCGCCGCGGAGAGTGGCGGCAAAAAGCGTGGATGAAAACTACATTCGCCTTGCGGCACGGTGGCCGACTTCCTACACCGCACACACACGCACGCAGAAGCGGCGCGGCAGTTTAACAAAAACCCACTTACACACTTCATCACATATTCTTATGAGCAGAAAAATTCGTTTCGGCATGGTTGGCGGCGGACGCGGGGCATTCATCGGCGCGGTTCACCGGATTGCGGCTGCGATCGATCAGCAAATCGAACTCGTGTGCGGCGCCTTCAGCAGCGACCCGGAACGCAGCAAGGCGAGCGGCGCTGACCTTTTCCTGCCGCCGGACCGTTGCTACGGCACGTTTGAAGAGATGATTCGCAGCGAAGCGAAACTGCCTGCGGACAAACGCATGGATTTCATCGCCATCGTGACGCCGAACCACATGCACTTCCCGCCGGCGAAAATGGCACTCGAAAACGGTTTCCACGTGCTGAGCGACAAGCCCGCCACGTTCAATCTCGCCGAAGCCAGGAAGCTGGCTGAAATCGTCAAAAAGACCGGTCTGCTTTACGGGCTCACGCACAACTACACAGGCTACCCGCTCGTCAAGGAAGCGCGCGAAATGGTCGCCGCTGGAAAGCTCGGGAAGATTCGCAAAGTAGTCGTGGAGTATCCGCAGGGCTGGCTGGCAACACGCCTCGAAGCCTCGGACCAGAAGCAGGCCGCGTGGCGCACCGACCCCAAGAAATCGGGGGCTGCGGGAGCCTTTGGCGACATCGGCACGCATGCCTTCAATCTCGGCCGCTACATAACGGGCCTGCTGCCGTCAGAAGTGTCGT
>SXGQ01163044.1_pt1 | contig 21787 bp, 19 predicted proteins | sample 3178371 | NCBI WGS metagenome assembly SXGQ01 (sample SAMN11356859, study PRJNA531348) | freshwater metagenome | isolation source: freshwater sample F1-20 | place: China: Fuxian Lake, Yuxi | collected 2017-12-25 | reverse complement strand
GGTTCTTCACGGTGTACGGCCCCTGGGGTCGCCCGGACATGGCCATGTTCCTGTTCACCAAGGCGATCTTGGCCGGTCAGCCGATCGATGTGTTCAACCACGGAAAGATGCGGCGCGATTTCACCTACATTGATGACATCGTCCAAGGCGTGGTTCGCACCTGTGACCGCGTTGCTCCAGTCAATCCCGACTGGAACGGGGCTGCGCCGGATCCGGGTACGAGCTTGGCCCCCTACCGCATTTACAACATCGGCAATAATCAGCCTGCCGAGCTAATGCACGTCATCGATTGTCTCGAAAAGACCATCGGGAAGACGGTGGAGAAGCGGATGTTGCCGATGCAGGCGGGCGACGTGCCTGCCACCTATGCCGACGTGGACGCCCTCACCGAGGCTGTGGATTTTAAGCCGGCCACACCGATCGAACTCGGCATCGAGCGGTTCATCGCCTGGTATCGGGAATACTACCGGATCGGCCGCTGAATTTGTCATGGCCTCCGGTGTCATCGACGTGGCAGCAGGCCTGGTGGAGCGTGATGGGTTGATCCTCATCACCCAGCGAAAAATCGGTTCCCATCTGGCAGGGCTTTGGGAATTCCCCGGCGGCAAGCGCGAGCCGGCCGAGACGTGGCAAGACTGTCTGGTCCGCGAATTGCACGAAGAATTGGCCATCACCGTCACCGTGGGCGAACTGCGGTATGAGACGGTTCATCATTATCCGGAGAAATCGGTCCGACTTCGCTTCTACGCCGCGGTGCTGATGTCAGGGGAGCCCCGGCCTGTCGACTGTGCGGCCGTGGCCTGGGTTGGCCCGAAGGACCTGCCCACTTACGCCTTTCCCGAGGCCGATCGGGAGTTGGTGGCCTTGCTGGCTCGCTGAAGGGGATTCACTTTTTTTGAGCCCTTCCAGAGAGTCTTCAAAAGAGGCGTCTCGGACCGTTTGCTCGAGAACCAAAGCAGGACCATCCTCAGTTTGTGTCGAAGGAACTGAAAAACTCCCCTGTGGCGTCGGATGTCATCCGCATCCAGGGGGCGCGCGAGCACAATTTGCGCAACATCTCCGTGGATATCCCGCGCGGGAAGTTCGTGGTGGTGACCGGGGTGAGTGGCTCCGGCAAGAGCACCCTCGCCTTCGATATCCTGTTCGCCGAAGGGCAACGTCGGTTCTTGGATTCGATGAGTGCCTACGCCCGCCAGTTTGCAGATCCGATGTCCCGGCCGGATGTGGATCTCATCACGGGGTTGCCACCGTCGGTCAGCATCGAGCAGGGAACCACCCGAGGGGGTGGTAAGAGCACGGTGGCCACCGTGACCGAGGTGTATCACTTCATCCGCCTGCTTTACGCCCGATTGGGGGTCTTGCAGTGCCCCGACTGTGCTGTTCCCGTCGAGGCACAGACTCGCGAGGAGTTGCTGGCCACCTTGGATGAGGCGGTCCGCAGGCGCGGGCCACTGAAGCTGCTGGCTCCAGTGATCCGGAACCGCAAGGGTTTCCACAGCGAGGTGTCCGAATGGGCTCGTCAGCGGGGCTATCACGAATTGCGCGCCGATGGTCAGTTGGTTCCGGCCGATGAGAACTTCCGACTCGATCGGTTCAAGGAACACGATGTTGAAGTCGTCACGGGTGTTTTTCAGGCCAGCGACTCCTCCGAGGTGCGCGTCCAGCGGATCGAGGAAGCCCTCGAAGCGGGCAAACGAACCCTCTTTGCCCTGGATCGCAAGGGGCACCTAACCGTGCATTCCATTGAACGCGGTTGCCCCAAATGCCGGCGTTCGTTCCCTTCGTTGGATCCCAAGAATTTCAGCTACAACTCCAGCCAGGGTTGGTGTCTTCAATGCCGCGGTTTCGGCGAGTTGTTCCACTTACCCGATGTGGAGCGCGGGGCCAATGCCGACTCGGTGGAGGAATCGTGGTTCAGTTGGGCCGAATCCCGCGAGACTTGCCCATCGTGCCAAGGAGCCCGTCTGAATCCGGTGGCGCGGGCCGTCCGGCTGCCTCTGGGTGAAGCCCCATCAGAACGTCCCACCATCGAGGAAATGGGTCGGTGGTCCGTCGAAGTGGCTCGAGCCTGGTTTGACGGTCTACGCCCCGAGGGTCGGGCTGCAGAAATCTCTCGGGACATCCTTCCGGAGATCCGAGAGCGCCTGAAGTTCATGGGAGAGGTGGGGCTGGGTTATCTGCAACTCAGCCGCAGTGTGATCACCTTGAGCGGTGGCGAAGGCCAACGGATCCGGCTGGCGGCCCAGTTGGGGTCGAATCTCAGTGGCGTCCTGTATGTGCTCGATGAGCCCACCATCGGGCTCCATGCCCGAGACAACCAACACTTGCTGGACGCCTTGGAAAAACTGCGCGCCCGGGGCAATTCCCTCGTGGTGGTGGAGCATGATGAAGACACCATGCGCCGTGCCGATTGGATTCTGGATTTGGGTCCCGGTGCTGGTGTGCGTGGGGGAGAGGTCGTTGCCGAGGGCACATTGCAAGATTTGCTCCGCCACCCGGATTCGGTGACGGGTCGCTGCCTTCGAGAACCGCTGCCGCGACCGGCCCGTGGTGAGCGACGCCCCGTCGAAGTGACTGGAGTACGCAAGCCGCGGGGGAAATCTGCGAAGGCGGCCGCCTCAGTGATTTCTGTCGAGTGGTTGACCGTGCACCACGCGCGGTTGAACAACCTCAAGGATGTGACTGTGTCCTTCCCCTTGGGACGCTTGGTGGTGGTGACGGGGGTCAGCGGGTCGGGCAAGAGCACCTTGGTGAAAGAGTGCCTCGTGCCTGGGGTTCGGGCGGTACTGGCCGGTGAGGACGAAAAGAAGGTGCGAGGATTGGCAGGGGGGGTGCGTGGCTTGGGGAACTTGCGCGCTGTTCACGAGGTAGACCAGACCCCCATCGGACGCACTCCGCGGTCCACACCTGCTACCTACGTGGGTTTCTTTGACGACATCCGAGCCTTGTTTGCTCTGGTGCCCGAGGCCCGTATGCGTGGCTATGGACCCGGACGTTTTAGTTTCAATTCCTCTCACGGCCGGTGTCCGCACTGCGAAGGGGCAGGGGTGGTGAAGATGGAAATGAATTTTCTCCCAACGGCCTCGGTGGGCTGCGAGGCCTGCGGTGGTAAACGCTTCAACGCAGGGACGCTGGAGATCCGGTATCAGGGCAAATCCATCGCGGAGGTGCTCCAGCTCTCCGTGGCTGAAGCCATTGAGTTTTTTGCTCATCAAACGCGGTTGAGTCGCCCTCTGGAAGCGCTGAGGGATACGGGTCTCGAATACCTTCAGTTGGGCCAAATTAGCCCGACCTTGAGCGGGGGTGAGGCCCAGCGAATTAAGCTAGTGACCCACCTTCTGGGTGGACTCAAATCCGCCGCGATCGAGCGGGAGAATGCCGATTTAATTCTACGAAAGGTTCCCGGCCGACCACTGCCTCGAGATCTTTTTGTGCTCGAAGAGCCCACCCTCGGGTTGCACATCCAAGACGTCCGACGCTTGGTTGCCGTGCTGCAGCGTCTGGTCGATGCGGGGCACTCAGTCATCGTTATCGAGCACAACCTCGACCTCATCGCCGAAGCCGACTGGATTGTGGATATGGGGCTCGAGGGAGGCGCAGGCGGCGGGCAAGTTGTGGCCGAGGGGACGCCAGAACAAATTGCCGCGGACCCCATTTCTCATACCGGTCGCCACCTGCGACGGACCCTCGCCCAGCAGCCTGTTTGAGAGGCTGTCTGGGATAGGAGGGGTGCCGGGAATTTTCTGTCCAAAACTCCCGGCTGACCGCGGGACAGTTAGGCCAACGGGGACAGCTCTCGATGCCAGGGAGTGCTTTGCTCGTAGGCGTGAGCGATGCGGAACAAAGTAGATTCGCCGAAGGGCTTGCCCAGCAATTGCAGTCCGATGGGCAGTTTTGGATCAGAGGCAAATCCGCAGGGCAGGCTCAATCCGCAAATGCCCGCCAAGTTGCAGGAAATCGTGAACACGTCGCACAGGTACATTTGCAACGGGTCATTGGATTTTTCTCCCACCTTGAAGGCCGGGGCGGGCGTGGTCGGAGTGACCAAGGCATCGACCTTCTGGAAAACGTCCAGGAAGTCGTTGCGGATAAGGGTTCGCACCTTCTGAGCCCGGATGTAATAGGCGTCGTAGTAGCCACTGCTGAGCACGTAGGTGCCGAGCATGATGCGGCGCTTCACCTCGGGTCCGAAGCCCTGACCGCGAGTGCGGCTGTTGAGCTCCATGGGAGTAGAGCCATCCACTCGAGCTCCGTAGCGGACGCCATCGAAGCGGGCCAAGTTGGCCGAGGCCTCGGCCGGAGCAATAATGTAGTAGGTCGCAGCCGCGTATTCCGTGTGAGGCAGGGAGACTTCGACGATCTCGGCCCCGAGTGACTCCAGTTGGTGGACAGCCGCACGCACCGATGCCTCTACTTCGGGGTGCATGCCGCCGATCATGTATTCTTTGGGCAGGCCGATCCGAAGGCCCTTCAATGAGCCAGAGAAGGCCGCGCGATAATCGGGGACGGGTTCCTGCATTGAGGTAGAATCCATGGGATCATGACCACTGAGGACCTGAGTCATCAGTGCCGCATCCGTGACGTCTTTGGTGAACGGTCCGATTTGGTCGAGGGAGCTAGCGAAGGCTGTCAGCCCGTAGCGGGAAACGCGACCGTAGGTGGGTTTTATACCGACCACGCCGCAGAGGGCTGCGGGTTGTCGGATAGATCCTCCGGTGTCTGATCCGACACTGGCGAAGCACTCGTGGGCCGCAACACTAGCGGCGCAGCCCCCGGAAGAACCTCCCGGAATTCGGGTGGTGTCCCAGGGGTTAAGCGTGGTGAAAAACGCCGAGTTTTCCGTGGAACTACCCATGGCGAACTCATCCAAGTTGAGTCGCCCGAAGACCACCGCACCTGCCTGCTTCAGGCGTTTCACCACCGTGGCGTCGTAGGGAGAAACGAAGTTTCCCAAGATTCGCGAACCGCAGGTCATGGGCTGCCCCTTGTGGGCAATGACATCCTTGAGGCTGATCGGCACCCCCAGTAGCGGATGCTCAGACGGGGTCACCGAACCCGATGCGCGCAGTTGGTCGGCGGCATCGGCCTGTGCCAGAGCGTCGGCCGCATCGTAGTTCAGGTAGGCCTTAACCTGGCCATCGACCCGACCGATTTGGTCGAGGCAGGCCTGAGTGGCTTCGCGGGAGGACACCTCTCCTTGGTGGATGCGGTGCGCAAGTTCAGAAACGGTGATTCGGTGAAGCATCGTCGGTTCCGAATGGAACAAGCGATCGGCCCCATGCGAAAGCGCAAAGGGGCACCAAGTCTGAAAGAAAGCGGAGCCGTGCACCGAATTAGCTGGGAGAAACTAGAAGAGTCTTCCCATGGATACTATTGAGGCCCTTGTGGCCCTGAACCTTATTTCGGGCGTCGGCCCGATTCGCACCCGCCATTTACTGGATCATTTTGGAGGCGATCCCACGGCAGTGCTCAGGGCCTCGCAGGGCGAGTTGGAACGGGTGCCCGGCATCAGTGGTCCAATGGCCTCCAGCATCGCCCGTTGGGAGTCCGAGGTCGATTTGGCAGGCGAACTGCGCCGGATCCAGGAGTCCGGGGTGACGGTGCTGGGGTTCACCGAACCTGAGTATCCGGCGCTCCTCAAGCAAATCTATGATCCGCCTACAGTGCTCTATGTGAAGGGGAAGTTGACCCCGGAAGACATGCAAGGGGTTGCCATCGTGGGCTCTCGTTTGACGACCTCCTACGGCATGGAGGTGGCCCGGAAGCTGAGCTACCAACTGGCCTACACTGGGGTCAGCGTCATCAGCGGAGGAGCGCGAGGGGCCGACACAGCGGCCCATCAGGGGGCCTTGAGCGCCCAGGGCCGAACCATTGCTGTGTTGGGCACGGGAATTGATCGGGTCTATCCCTCCGAGAACGGTGATTTGTTCGAGCGGATCGCCGAGCGCGGAGCCTTGGTGACCCAGTTTCCCTTCGGACGTTCCGCCGACCGCGGCACCTTTCCTGCCCGAAATCGGATCGTGGCTGGCATGAGCCTCGGCACGGTGGTGGTCGAGGCCAGTTTGTCCAGTGGAGCTCTAATTACCGCTAATTTGGCCAACGACTACGGTCGTCAAGTCTTTGCGGTGCCAGGCCGCATTGACAGCCCGCGCAGCAAGGGGTGCCACGATTTGATCAAGAAAGGGGCCAAGCTGTGCGAGGGGATCGAGGACATTCTCAGTGAGTTTGAATACCGATTTCCAGGATCCAATCGCCCTGAGGTCCAATCTGGGCAGCCGGAGTTTCCGTCCATCACCCTGACCGCGGCGGAGCAGGCCGTGTGGGATGCCCTTGGCCGGGAAACATTGGAGGTGGATCCGATTATCCGTGGGTCCGGCTTGCCTCCCAGTGCGGTCCAGGTCGCCCTGTTTAGCCTCGAGCTCAAACGACTGGTCCGTCAGTTCCCAGGGCGACGGTTCGAGCGGGTTTCATCAGAGAATTGACCTAGGGATTACCGCCGACCGGGGTGCCACCTCGTTGACGACTGGATCGTTGGACTGCTATGAACACTGCGCCGATGAAGAAACCTGCAGTAGCATCCAAACCGCGTTACCGCCGAATCCTCCTAAAACTTAGCGGTGAGGCTCTCGGAGGCGTCGAGGGACAGGGCATCAACCCGGAGGCCGTGCACGACATGGCCTGCCAGGTCGCCGAGGTTCAGCAGCTGGGAGTCGAAGTGGTGATCGTGGTCGGCGGAGGCAATATTTTCAGAGGCCTTCAGGGAAGCGAGAAGGGTATTGAGCGGGCCACGGGTGACTACATGGGCATGCTGGCTACGGTCATCAACGCCTTGGCTCTTCAAGACGCGCTCGAGAAGCAGGGCGTTGAAACCCGTGTCCAAAGTGCCATTAATATGACCCAAATTGCCGAACCCTTTATCCGACGCCGGGCCGTGCGCCATTTGGAGAAGGGTCGCGTGGTCATCTTCGCAGCAGGGACCGGCAATCCTTATTTTTCGACCGACACTGCTGCTGCGTTGCGAGCCAATGAGATCGGCGCCGAAGTGGTGTTGAAGGCCACCAAGGTCGATGGCATCTACGACAAAGACCCCAAGAAGCACGCCGACGCAAAACGCTACGATCAAGTCAGCTACACCACGGCCCTTGAGAAACAATTGAAGGTCATGGACGCCTCTGCCTTCGCTCTTTGCATGGATAATAAGATGCCCATTGTCGTGTTTGATTTCTTCAAGCCCCACAATCTGCGCAATGTGGTGCTCGGCAAGAAGGTGGGCACCCAAGTGGTGGCCTGAAGAGCCCCGAGCCTCAATTTTCAACAACGACCAAAACCCACAAACAATCACCATGACCATCGATGAAGTGATCTTTGATACCGAGGAGAGGATGCTGAAGTCTGAAGACCACGTCCTGAACCAGTTTTCCGGGGTTCGCACCGGCAAGGCAACCCCCTCCCTCATTGAGAACGTGATGGTGGAAGCCTACGGCTCCAACATGCGACTGAAAGAGTTGGCCACCATCACGGCGCCCGAAGCCCGAATGCTGATGGTGCAACCCTTCGACCAGTCCACCATGAAGGCCGTTGAAAAGGGAATCCAAGCCTCGGGTCTGGGGCTCAATCCTGCATCCCAGGGGCGCTTCATTCGCATCGTGCTGCCGGATTTGAGCTCTGAGCGCCGTCAGGAGTTCGTTAAGATTTGTAAGCGCATCGCCGAGGAAGGGCGCGTCGCCGTCCGCAATGAACGCCGTCAGGCGATCGAGGCGTTGAAGAAGACCAAGAACGACGGCGGGGTCTCGGAGGATGCGATCAAGACCGCTGAGGCCGATGTTCAGAAACTCACCGATTCCTTCATCGCCAAGGTGGATCAGCATTTGGCGATCAAGGAGAAGGAAATCATGACGGTTTGAATCGGTCTGGAGGTTTTCTTGGGTAATCTAAGCCCTAGTTCTAAGAGCGTCTGGCCGCCTTGGATCTTCTAGGTGAAATATCGGGAAACCCCGATTGACAATGGTAGGGCAGGGCGGTAGCGATGGGTCATTAAGCCCCTCGTTACTGTTTGATGGAGACGTCATGCCCTTACCCCGTATCTCAGAGACGGAATGGGAGATCATGCGGATTGTCTGGAAACGACATCCGGTGACCTCCGCGGATGTTATTGTCCAACTCCAAAAGGAAGATCCCACCTGGATGGCGGTCACCGCCAAGACATTGCTCAATCGACTCGTTCGCAAGGACGCCTTGAGCTACGAATCCATCGGTCGGATTTATCACTACAGCGCAAAGGTGTCCGAAGCAGAGTGCGTCTCGGCGGCCACACGATCCTTTCTGGACCGAGTTTTCGACGGATCCCTCCCCGGGATGATGGCTCACTATGTTGAGAGTCGAAAGCTCTCCAAGGCTCAGATCAGCGAGTTGCGTCGGATTCTGGAATCCGAAACCTCCGAGTAAGCGAAGCTAGGCAAGCAACCTGCTATGTCAGAGACGTTCTGACATGAGTCCGGAGGTTATTCGTAATCTGGGGTGGGATCTGATGAGCGGTTCTGCCAATGCGGCAGTACTGGGGTTTCTGGTGCTTGGAGTGCGGCGGTTGCTTCGGCGGCACCTTTCACCCGATTGGCGGTTGATCCTGAGCGGTTTGGTGTTGGCGCGGTTGGTGTGGCCCTGGGAAATCCCTTCTCCGGTTAGCCTCTTCAATGTCACCGCTCCGCTGTTTCCACCGATCACTGCTGTGTCTTTCCCCATCGACGGATGGCGTTGGTGCCTGGCGGCATGGGCTGCAGGCGTGGTCGTCCGAGTTGCTTGGGTGATGTCGGATTGGAGGCGGCTTCAACAGAGGATTGCTCGCTCGCAGTTAGCGCCATCCAGTTTGGTGGACCTCTGGAATGAGGCCATCCGAGAAGAGTCGAAGTTTTTGCACCCAGTTCCCGTCCGGCAATCCCCGGAAGTGGAGGGTCCGTGTTTGGTGGGATTGATTCGACCGTGTCTGCTGGTGCCTCCCAATTTGAGTGAGCAGTTTTCCCAGAAGGAGATTCATCTCATATTTCTTCATGAGATAGCCCATCTCCGGCGGCACGACCTTTGGCTGAACGGACTCTTGGAAACTGTGCGAACCGTGCATTGGTTCAACCCGGTGGTGGGCTGGGTTCTTCGGCGGTGGCGTGAAGATCGCGAAGAAGCGTGTGATGTTCACGCACTGTCAGCGGACCGTGTGAGCAACGTGTTGTACGGGCAAGTGCTCCTCAAGTGCCTGGAGAGAGCCTCGGGCTTAGAAGCCGATCGAGTTGCCGTCGCGTGGCAGGGACCTTCTTCGGCAGCCCCGCGATCGCTGGTCCATCGCATCCAGGCCATCGCTCGATTCCGAACCGGACGGCGGACTTGGATTGTCGGAGCCTGCACTCTGGCGGTTGTGGCTCTCTTGGGATTGACCGATCAAGAACCCTTGCCGCCGCGTCGGGTCTGGTTGCTGAAGAACGAGGTTATTCTTGGGCCGCGGTCCCCTCAGCCCGGGTTACCGACGGTTTAAGCTACAACGAGCTCAAGCACTCACAGGCTCGGGCCTAATTCCTTGGACGGTGCGAGGGGGAGACGATTTTCTGGAGCCTGCCTCAGCGAGGTGTCGAGGGTTCGGATCTCCGGGAGCGTCCGGCTGTCCACGCCTCCACCCAGTCGGGCCAGGCGTTCACCACTGGGTCGCACCATCCGTTCGTAGCTACCCACAGCGTCATCATAGGCCTTGGTGGTCTTGCTCAACCCGTCCCGAATGCGCTCGAAATGCTCCACGAAGCGGTTGACCCGTTCGTAGAGTGTTTGTGCGGCCTCGGCAATTTGCTGAGCGTTTTGGGATTGTTCATGCGCCTGCCAGCTCACCGCGACGCTCCGCAGCAGGGCGATGAGTGAAGCGGGTGTGGCCAAGAGGATGTGGCGTTCGGCGGCCCAAACAATGAGATCCCGATCTCCCTCGAGTGCGGCGCTGAAGAGGGATTCCGCCGGAACGAAGAGCACCACATGGTCCAGCGCGTTGTTGAACTGAGCCGGATAATCTCGGTCGGCCAACGCCTTGATAGTGGATTTCATCTTGGCGGCGTGATCGGCCAGTGCGGCGCTGCGCCGTCCTTCCTCTTCCGAATCGACGGCCGCGAGGAACTCCAGATCCGGGACCTTGGAATCCACAATGATCACCCGCTCGCCGGGCAGTCGGACAATGAGGTCGGGTTTGGAATCCCCCTCGCGCACCTGTTCCACAAAATCACAGTGGGCACTCATGCCGGAGGCCTCCACAACGCGGCGCAAGGTTTCTTCACCCCAACGTCCCCGGGCTTGATTGGAGGAGAGCACCGCGCGGAGACGGTGGGTCTCGCTGGAAAGGGTCTGGCTGTGGGTCGAAAGCTGTTCGACTTGCCGACGGACTTCTCCGAGGGCGGTCGATTGCAGGGAATCGCTTTGCTGAAGCCGAGCCTGGTAGGCCTTAAGTTGATCCTCGAGGGGTTTGACCAGCGACTCGATGCGCTGTTCGCGCAAGGACAAGTCCCCCTTGGCCGACTCCTGGAAGCGGGTGAACGTCTCGTTGGCCAGACGCAGGAATTCCGGTCCGTTCTGCTTGAGAGCCTCCGCGCTCAGGCCGGCGAAGCTTTGCTTAAGATCTGCCAAAGACTTCTCCTGCGAAGTTCGCAATTCCGCCACCCATTGCGCGTGGGTTTCCTTAAGGCTGCGCTCAGATTCTTCATGGACCCGCTGCTGCTCAAGGATGCTGGCTCGGGCTGCAGCGCTCTCTGCGGTGGCCGTGGCCAGGCGATTTTGGGTCTGGGCCAATTCAAGGCGAAGAGAGTTCACCTCGGTGTCTTTTTCACGATGTGCCTCCATGGCTTGAGACGCCTCCCGGCGCGCGCCGTCCCGAGAGGCTTCTGCCGCGGCGGCCGCAGCCTGAGCGTTGGCAGATCGGGTCTGCCACTCGTTGGCCTCGCTCTCTCGCCGGAGGGCCTGCTGGCGCAGTTCTTCCTCCAAGGCTGAGCCGGCCGTCCTCGAGGGTTCTCGACGCAGAGCTCTGAGGATCCAGCCGATCACCAGACCCAGTAGCAGCCCAACAATCAGGGTCACAATGCGTTCGACCATAGTCACTCCGCCAGTGACCCAAAACCGGGAGGTCAAACACAATGTCTTTCTGGGAGCTTGTGCGGGTTCTCAAGGAAATTGGCCATGAACCGGTGGCTCCCCAAAAGAGCGGGGCTCATTTCTTGAAAAATTGGGCAAGGGCAACCGACACGATTCCGGTAAACCTTGCCTACCCCACTCCACCATCGAGAAAACGCCTCGCCCGCCTCAGCCTCATTCGCATCCAGGAACCGGAGGGCGAAGTATTGGAGGCTCAGGCGAGGTGTGGTTGTGTCGGCCTCCCGACGGAATTTGAACATTTTGTGGGAGCATCCTATGTGCTTGGAGTCCGATCCAAAATGGGGCTACTTTTTATCCCTAACTTTTATCCGTGTTCATGAAAATTAATTCGTGTTCTTTGAGTGCGTCGGGCCGTCGTCCGAGTCATTGCGGTTTCACCTTGATCGAGTTGCTGGTCGTCATTGCCATCATCGCGATTCTGGCCGGTATGCTCTTGCCGGCCTTGGCCAAGGCGAAATCGAAAGCCACCGGTGCAGCCTGCGCGAGCAACCAGAAGCAGTTGGTTCTGGCCTGGCAGATGTACTCGATGGACAACAACGACTCTTTGGCTCCGACCGATGGTTGGAGGAACAAGGGGGGAGCTGTGGTGGCACTCACCGGTGGCGGCTATTGGCAGGGACCGGTGCCAGACATCGCCAATGGCATTACCCTCGAAGAAGCGCTCAGGCGGGTTCAAAAGGGCATGACCAATTCCCCAATGTGGGAGTACTGCACGGCCTTTGGCGCCTATCATTGCCCGGGAGACCTGCGTTCCAAGCGGCGTCCGGGCGCCGGGTGGGCCTACGATAGTTACTCCAAGGCCAACGGCATGAACGGCATTCTCGGATGGGAAGCCTCTCAGCCTCCGTACCTCAAAGCCTCCGAGGTGAGTTCCCCGTCCCAGTCCTTCGTGTTCATCGAAGAGTCCGATCCCCGCAATTCCAACCTCGGCACCTGGGTGCTGAGCACAGATTCCAGGGGGTGGATCGATCCTTTCGCCATTTTCCACGGCAACTTCAGCACCTTCTCCTTCCAGGACGGCCACTACGAGGGGCACCGCTGGATCGAAGCCAGAACCATCAAGGCCGCTAAGGATTCCGCCGTCGGTATTTCCAGCTTCAATTGGGCCGGTGGTGGCCCCAACAACCCCGACTTCCGTTGGGTTTGGAACAACTACCGTCACCGCAACTGGAAGGAACTCTGATTTTCCGCAGATTCTGTGCGGTATGGCTTTCGGGTGGCCTAGGGCATCCGGCTTCGATCAGGGAACTCACTGGAGTTCCCTGATTTGCTTCGTGCGCACGGCAAGGCCCACTCTCCGACGGGTTCATGAAAGTCTTCCGAAACTTGGAGCACTTTGCTCGGGCGCAGAGCCCTGGGGTCCGAGGGATCCGGATCGACGGATGGGGTGCCTTGACCTGAATGTTTTGCCAGTGGGGCATTTCGATCATGAGTGACTTTGATTTTCGCTTTGGAGGGATCGCACGGCTTTACGGGGCGGCCGCACTGAGTCGGTTTCGCGCCGCGCATGTCCTAGTGATCGGCCTTGGCGGCGTGGGTTCCTGGGTGGTGGAAGCGCTCGCCCGTTCGGGCATAGGTCGGTTGACCTTGGTCGATCTCGACGACGTGTGCGTCAGCAACATCAACCGGCAGTTGCATGCGCTGGATTCTACGGTGGGACGGTCCAAGGTGGAAGTCATGGCGGAACGGGTTCGGGCCATTTCCCCGGAGGCACGGGTAGAAGTCCGGGTGGAGTTTTTCACGGCCGACACTGCGTCGCGCCTTCTGGGGTTGGAGACCGGTTTAGGTTCCGAAGACCGCCCGGACTTCGTGGTCGATGCCATCGACGCCATGTCCAACAAGGTGCGGTTGATCGCCTTGTGTCACGGCGCCGGGATTCCGTTGGTGGTTTGCGGCGGGGCCGGCGGACGCCGTGATCCGACCGCGGTTCGAGTCGCCGATTTGGCCACCGTGACGCACGACCGGTTGTTGAGTGAAGTGCGCAAGCGCCTCCGCCAGAAACACGGGTTTTCGAGAACTGCTAAAAAGCTGCGCATCGACTGTGTTCATTCGGCCGAGGCTCCGGTCTTTCCGGACCGTGATGGCCAAGTTTGTGCGATCCGCGCTTCGGACAACGAAATGCCCCTGCGGCTCAACTGTGAATCCGGCTTCGGTTCAGCCACTCAGGTGACCGGCACCTTCGGTTTTGCCGCCGCCGCTCGAGTATTGGCCCGATTAGCGACCCCGATGCCTAACTCTGCGCCTAACCCGATGCCTAACCCGGAGGTGCAGCCGTCCCCGCTGCCAAGTCCGATCTCCGGATGACCTGAGTTCTGCCACGGACGAGGTGTGGAGGGGGTTGAAAGGCTGCGATGTCAGTGAAATCGACACGGGAGGTGAGGCGTCTAAAGGATTGCCTGACCTGCTTTTGAACCTTTTGATCCAACCCATGCCTCCGTGGTCCCGGTGCCTGATGGCCCGAATCAGCCCCGTCCTGACAGCTTTGTTGCTCCACTGCGTTTCCTCGGTCCGGGCCCGGGCTGAGAACCGAGTCGACTACCGCTATGAGGACTATATCGAGGACAACGACCGGATCCACATCCGGACCCACGCCGTTTATGCCGAACAGGCCTTGAACGCCAAGGCGGTGGTAAAAGCAAACTTCGTTTACGATGGTATCTCGGGAGCGACCCCGACCGGGGCGGCCGCCGCGCCAGGAACCGATCGCTTACCGGTCCAGAATTTTCAGGACATTCGTCGTGCCGGATCGGTCGAACTCGACCTGACCGCCGGTCGCTTCATATCGCGGCCCCAGATTGCATACAGCGAAGAAAGTGACTACCGCTCGGTAGGGCTGTCTTGGAATCAGAGCATCGAGTTCAACCAAAAGAACACGATCTTGAACTTGGGTTTGGCGCGCAATTTCGACCAAGTGACCGGCTTCTGGTTGGCCAACAAGACGCTGTGGAAAGACAAGGACACTTGGGACGGCCTCTTGGGGGTGACCCAGTTGCTGGGACCCAACACGTACCTGACGGCCAATTTGACCGTGGGCGTGGCCGATGGCTATCTGACGGACCCGTACAAGGGGGTTCACTTCCAGTACGACTTTCCGGTCGAGGGCTACAATTCGGATCCCTCGGCCGCGGTCGGTGAGAATCGCCCCAACCAACGCATCAAGCAGGTCGGGTATCTGGGAATTACCCACTTCGTGAGCGCGCTGAATGGCAGCGTCGATGCCAACTACCGGCTCCACCACGACGATTGGGGCATTTGGGCCAACACTGCGGCAGTCCAGTGGAACCAGAAGGTTGGCGAGAAACTCGTGATCTCCCCAATGCTGCGCTACCACGTCCAGTCAGCGGCCGACTTCTACGCGCCCGTCTTTAACGGAACTCTGGTGGATCCCAACGGCGTGAACGCGGCCCTGCAGTCCGATGGAAGTTTGCTCTTTGATGGGGAGTCCGGGTTCCCGGGGGATGGGCGGGTCTTCTCAGTGCCCGCGTGGCCCCAGTATTATTCGGCGGATTACCGTCTGAGCCATCTCGAGACGTGGACGCTGGGAGTTGGCATTCACTGGCAAGTGCATGAGCATGTTTCTGTGGACCTGGCCTACAAGCGCTACCTCATGCAAGGCCTTGACGATGTGACCTTGTCGGCGGCCTATCCTCAGGCGAATGTCTTCACGATGGGCATTGGTTTCCAATGGTGAGCGCCCCAGTCCAATCCAGCAAACCGGCGCCCGCGACGGTGGTTCATGGGAATGCCGCACCGGTCTTTCGCCGGATCCGGGAGTCTTGTCACGAATTCCGAACCGACGGTGGTCGGGAGTTGCGATTTATGGCTCTCGGCACCACGTGTCGCTGGGTCACGGTGGGCTCTTCAGAAGCGATCCGCCGTTTCGATGGCGAGGCTTTGGGGTGGTTGGCGGCCTTCGAGGCCAAGTATTCCCGATTCCTGCCCGACAGTTGGATCTCTGTTCTCAACGCATCGGCCGGCGGTGCCGCGGTGGCTTCCGATCCAGAGATCGACCGCATTTTGGCGCTCTGCCACGAGATGCATTTTTTGACCCGCGGCGTGTTTGATCCCACCGCGTTGCCTCTCATTCAATTGTGGGACTGGCGTCGGGCGCAAATTCCCACCGACCCACAGATCGAAGCCGCGCGCCAGTGTGTCGGTTGGCGCAAGGTGGAGCGCAAGCCAGGTTCGGTGAGATTGAGTGAGCCAGGGATGTGCTTGGATCTGGGTGGCATGGGCAAGGAGTACGCGGTGGATCAGGTAGCCCTTTTGGCGCGTCAGTGCGGACTGACCGGGGCCTTGATAGACTTTGGGGCTGACATCCGGGTGACGGGCTTGCCCGCCGATGGGCGTCCGGGTTGGCACCTGGGGCTCGAAGACCCCGACCAACCGGGCCGGGCTTGGTGCGGACTGGCTGTCCGCGAAGCCGCCGTGGCCACCTCGGGCGATTACCACCGCGGCTTCACTGCAGCAGGCAAGCGCTGGGGACACATTTTGGACCCGCGCACGGGGCGTCCGGTGCAAAATGGGTGTCAGGCTGTGCACGTTCTGGCTCCGAGTTGCACCCTGGCGGGCATGCTCAGCACCGCGGCCCTCGTACTGGGGACCGACGAAGGTCTCCGTCTCATCGAATCTCAACCGGGGGCCGAGGGCCTCCTTCACGGACCTCAATCTAAACTCAGCAGTCGCCGATTTTATGAACATGTCGCCTCTTGAAATCTCCCTGCCACGCCGCCGATTTCTGCGCACCTCGGCTGCCGGGATGGCGCTGATGGCCACGATTCCGCTGAGCTGGGCCGCTGGGCTTCAGCCCGGTGACACCCTTCCGGACCTCAAGAGCCTGCAGCTCGAAGGCACCGTGCCAGATCTTTCCGGCAAGGTGGTTCACCTCGATTTCTGGGCCTCATGGTGTGTGCCATGTCGTAAGTCCTTTCCCGTGTTGGAAAACCTCCACCAGACCTATGGATCGAAGGGATATGTGCTCATCGGCGTTTCCATGGACGAGCGGCAACCGGACATGGATCGCTTCCTTAAGAAGAACCCGGTGAGTTTTGCCACCGTGCGCGATGCCCAGGAAAAGCTGGCCTCCAAGGTTCGCCCTCCCGGAATGCCGACCTCCTATTTTTTCGGACCGGAGGGGCGTCTCGATTCGGTGCATCCCAAGTACGAAGGGGAAGCTACCCGCAAGAAGTACGTTGAAATCATCGAGCGCCTGCTAAAAACGGTTAAAGCCTAAACTTTATCGATAAAATAGATATGAGCCTGAAAAATCTACTCCCCCTTCAGCCGGCCTGTTCCTCCCGTCCGGGTGGGGTGGTGTTGGCGGCCGTTGGGGTCATTATCGCCTTGAGCACGGGTTGCACCACGGTCGAGCCGTGGCAACGTCGGACACTGTCTGATGCCACCATGCGCGGCGATCGGGATCCAGCGGGGCTGTTGTTGGCTGAGCACATGTGGTTCAGCCGCGAGGCGGCCGCCGGCGGGCGCGGGGTGGGAGGTGGAGGCTGCGGCTGCAACTGAAGGCTCCGTCACAACCGTCCGGCAAAACAACGTTTCGAAACTTCGATTTCTCTCCATGAAACGCATTCTGATTCATTCCCATATCCTGGCTGCTTTCCTCCAATTGGCACCGCTGGTGCGGGTGGCTCAGTCTGCCCCCGGGGTGGTCGCCGCTCCCACGCTCTTTATCCTTCGATGGGTCTTCGGTACTGCGGCCGTTGCGGGCAGCATGCATGGGCTGTCGGGAGCCACCGGTGTGGTGCCTGCGGCCGTTCAGGCCACCAACGGCATTCGCACGTCGGTGACATTTTCGATCACCAGTCCTTCCCACGGCACGGCCAGATCTTATTCCGCCCTCTCTGGGTTGCCGCCGGGCACAACGCTCTCCACACGTGGAACGCTCTCGGGAACCCCCACCGCCAGTGGGCCATTCACCTTGAGGATCCGCGGTTGGCAGACCACCAGCTTGGGCGGGAATTGGTCTGATCTCAACGTGGCGCTCACAGTGGTCGGTGCCAATCCGCCCGTGGTCACGTCCCAGCCGGTCAGCCTCACCGTGGCCCCGGGCCAACCGGCGAGTCTGACGGTTGCCTATTCGGGGGATCGACCCTTGGCGCTGCGGTGGTTCAAGGAGGATCTGGAAGTCAAGAATGCCACCAACGCGACCCTGACCTTGCCCAGCGCCCAAGCAGCGGATTCCGGCCGGTATCGCCTGAGGCTGATCAACGATTTGGCGACGGTCTACAGCGACTGGGCGACCCTCACCGTGCAGGCCGCGGTTGCTAAGCCGGTGATCACGGCCCAGCCCGTGGGTCGAGCACTGCATGAGGGGGAGACGTTTTCTCTGAGTGTCTCAGCGACAGGCACCAATTTAACCTATGCCTGGACGCGGGATGGCGTGGCGGTCGGTCTTCCGTCCTCGGGACTGAGCCTGACCAACGCCACCGCGGCCGTGGCGGGGGTGTATCGGGTGCGGGTCACCAACCCGGGTGGATTCGTGGACAGCGACGGCGTGACGGTGTCTGTGGCGGGTCCGCTGGTGTGGGACAGTCCTACTCAAGTTTCGGATTCGCTGAGGCTTTCCTTCAACGGGCTCACCGGGCGTCGCTATGCGATTGAGTCGGCGGCTGCCTTGCCGGGTCCTTTCGCAACTCAGGCTGAAATGATGAGTCAGGCCGGAGGGACCGTGATCTTCGATCCGATCGTCGATTCAGGGCGGGTTTATCGAGTGCGTCCGCTGCCCTAACTGCGGGTTGTGACGGGCAGGGATGAGGTAACAAACCGCGTGGCTGGCCAAACGGGGCTTTAGACCCCGAGGGCAAGGTTTATACCCCCCACGTATGTGATCAGAGGGGGATTGTCAGTGACTGTGTGAAAACCGATGAAACCTGCCGGTTTGAAAACCGCTGATTTCAAACCGGCAACTTTCCATAGATTCCGGATTGTTGCTGAGACCCCACCTTACCCAAGCACCTCCGAGGTAGGGCGAGTTCTCCGAAAGCGCCACGTCTGCAGACATGGATCGCCGCAGAGAGCGGTCCCTACCTAGGAAGTCCTCGGGCCACATCCGGGGGGGTGTTAGAAGATCCTCGGGCGACCTCCGGGTGGCCAGAAAACCCACCTTACCCAAGCACCTCCGAGGTAGGGCGATTTCTCCGAAAGCGCCACGTCTGCAGACATGGATCGCCGCAGAGATCGGTCCACTGTAGACATGGACCGCTCGAAGATCAGCCCCTATCCAGGAGGTCCTCGGGCGGCCTCTGGAGGGCCAAAACCAACCGTCAGTGACCGCACCCGGAGGGGCAAGGACTCCGTTTCAGGGGCCCTTGGCCTGCTGGATCGGGAAGGTTTCGATGAGCTTGGAGCGGACCGGAGCCAGCGATGTCTGTGGGTTTTGAGCCAAGGCTCCAGCCATGCCTGAGGCGTAGGCGGCCGAGACCGACGTGCCCTGAACCACCCACGACTGCCCATCCATCTGAACCACCGTCGAACCCGGTACACCCAGGTCGACAAAGCCTCCCCGATTGGCGTAGGGCGTTAGTTGCCCGGAGCGTCCTGTGGCGGTCACCGCCAGCGTGGCATCATAGGCCGCCGGGTAGAAGGGATCGGCGGTGCCATTGTTGCCTGCCGCGGCGATGACCAACGCTCCTTGACCGGTGACCTGCTGGATGACGTCCCGGAGGTAGGGGCTGTCTTGGGTGCTGCCGAGCGACAGGTTGATGATGGTGGAACCGTCTTGGGCCGCTTGTGTGATTCCGCGGGCCACGTCCCACGTCGAGGCCGACTCATTGGCACCGTAAACATTGTACGGCTGGATGCGGGTGCTGGTGCTGGTTTCGGGCGATCCAGCGCTCAGGCCGCGAACCATCGCCTCGGCCATGGACGTGCCGTGCGAAGGGCCACCCGAGGCCGGGGCTCCCGGCACGAGATCGACGGTGGGCAGCAAGAAGGACTGGAAAGCCGGAGCCAGCGGTTGCGGTGCCGAGTCGATGAGTGCAATCACCCGTCGATTCCCATCGGGTCGCACCGTGGCCGTCAATCGCAAGGGCGGGGCGGTCATTCCGGAGACCGCGACAGGCGCATCTGGGGCTTCGAGTCGTTGGTTGTTTTCGACCGCGAGGTCTTCGGACTCATTGGCCAGCTTCTGCTTGGCTTCCTCGGCCAGTTTCTCCGAATCGAAGCGGACCTGATAGGCTCCGGCGACTCCGTTGGTTCCGACCAGGCTGGCTCCATTCAGACCCGCCAAGAGTTTTAGATCGATGGGGGAACCGGATTTGGAACGGACGATCAATTCGTTAGCGATCATCCCATCGCCCTCATCGGCCACGATTTCAAGGGTGCTGGACCGAGCCTGCGTGGCGAACACCTTGAGTTCCCGGCGACCGTTGGTGGAGGTGGTGAGTGAATAATTCAATCCACCGAGGATCCGCGGCAACGCCTCTCGGGCGGGCAAGTTTCGGAACTGAGCCCGAATTTGGGTTTCGATCCCATCTTCGATCCAAACCCGCCAGCCGGTTTGGCCGCTCAAACGTGCCAAAACCCGTTGGATGGGCCATCCAGGGATCGATGCCGCGTAGCGATCGGTTGCAGCGTTCCACCGAAGCCCCTTCCGAATCGCAGGGGTAGCCGAGGCAATGGCAGCGGTGTTGGACGAGGGAGTCGGGAAAGGGCTCGCCGGGGGCGTGGCTGGTTCAGTTTGGCCGAGGAATGCCAAACCCACCCACAGGCAGGTTCGTTGCAACAGGCGGCTCGGCATGGAGTGAAGTCTAACCAATTCTGCAGCGGACGCCAAAGTCTGGGCCGCAATAATTCAGGAAAACCCGAAAACCCTGACTTTGTCTGCTTGGAAACCTTGAGTTCGATTTAAACAGGGTTAAATTCAACCTCAAGTTCAGCCGTCCAAAGCCCCATTGCTATGAGCCTTTTTCAACATCAGCCGAGACGAACCTTTCTCCGAGGATTGGGTACTGCGGTCGCGTTACCGTTTCTGGCATCGGCTCCGGCTGTTCGCGCATTGGGGGCTGCAGCGGGTGCTGCGGCTTCGGCGGGCAAGCCCCCGTTGAGGATGGCCTTCGTGTACATCCCGAACGGGGCCCTCATGAAGCACTGGACCCCCGAGAAAACGGGTTCGTCCTTTGAGTTGCCTCGTATTTTGCAGCCACTGGCTCCGGTGCGTGACCAACTCACCGTGCTGAGTGGTTTAGCGCACGACAAGGCCCGCCCCAATGGCGATGGCGCCGGCGATCATGCCCGAGCCTCGGCGACATTTTTGACGGCCTGCCAGGCGCGCAAGACGCAGGGCGCGGACATTCGGGTGGGCGTGTCTGTGGACCAATTGGCCGCCCAGAAGGTGGGCAACCACACCCGGTTCCCCAGCCTCGAACTGGGCACCGACCGAGGGCAACTCTCCGGCCAGTGTGATTCGGGTTACAGCTGTGCCTACTCCTTCAATGTATCCTGGCGCTCGGGCTCCACGCCTATGCCGCCGGAAGTGGATCCGAAGCTGGCCTTCGACCGGTTGTTCACTCAAGGAGACTCAGGTGAATCGGCCGAGGTGCGCGCTCGGCGGCAGGCGCGGCGTTCCAGTGTTCTCGATTTTGTGTTAGAGGACGCCCAGCGTCTGCACGGCCAACTGGGTCGCAACGATCAGCACAAGCTCGACGAGTACATGAGCGCAGTGCGCGATGTGGAGCGCCGCATCTCCATGGCCGACAAGGTGGGCGTCGAGTTGCCTGACCACACCCGCCCGCAAGGAGTTCCGGCCAAGTACGAAGATCACGTGAAGTTGATGTTCGACATCATGACCTTGGCGTTTCGCACCGACAGCACACGGATCGGATCCTTCGTAATGGCCCATGACGGGAGCAACCGTCCGTATCCCGGCATTGGGGTCAAGGAGGGGCACCACGATCTCTCCCATCACGAGAGCAAGGAGGACAAGAAGGAGAAGATCGCCAAGATCAACGTCTTCCACATGCAGTTATTTTCGGCGTGGTTGCAACAGCTTCAAGAGACCCGGGAGTCGGATGGCAGCAGCCTGCTGGACAATTCGATGATCGTGTACGGCAGCGCCATTGAAGACGGCATGTCCCACGCCCACCACGACCTGCCGGTCCTGCTCGCGGGGCGGGGTGGTGGCACCATCAAACCAGGACGTCATGTCCGGTATGCCAAGAACACCCCGATGGCTAACCTATTCCTGTCGATGCTCGACCGGATGGGCGCACCGGCGGAGCGCCTCGGCGACAGCACCGGCCGCCTCGATCAGTTGAGCTGAAATCGGAGCCCTAACTGAGGATGGTAGGGTGATTTCTGCGAAAGCGCCGAGAGCACGTGCGGACCGAGAGGACTCGATCCCTACCGGGAGGTGGGCGGCCCCGGGGGCCGCGAAGGCGGGTAGCGACAGTCGGTAGGGATGGTGTCTCACCGTCCATTCCCCCGCATCTGGGTTAGGCAAGAAACGGACCGAGAGGACTCGATCCCTACCGGGAGGTGGCAGCGGCCCCGGGGGCCGCGAAGGCGGGTAGCGGCAGTCGGTAGGGACGGTGTCTCACTGTCCATTCCCCGTGCAGATGGGTTGGGCAAGAAATGGACCGAGAGGACTCGATCCCTACCGGGAGGTGGG
>SXGQ01895710.1_pt1 | contig 21790 bp, 9 predicted proteins | sample 3178371 | NCBI WGS metagenome assembly SXGQ01 (sample SAMN11356859, study PRJNA531348) | freshwater metagenome | isolation source: freshwater sample F1-20 | place: China: Fuxian Lake, Yuxi | collected 2017-12-25 | reverse complement strand
TTTGGGGTGGTTTATGACGACGCGACGGGGTGGGTTTCCTTGGCCCCGACCTTCGATATTGTCACCACCGCAGCCTACCTGCCCAACGACACCCTGGCGTTGATGTTGGATGGTACCAAGCGCTGGCCCGACGCAAAGCGCCTGGTTCGATTCGCCCGGCAGCGTTGCCTGCTGACCGAGAAGGCTGCGAAGGAAATCGTGGCCGAGGTGATCGAAGCGGTGGCCCAAGTCTCCCACGACCTGAAGGACCTGACCGACCTGGATCCACGGGCCGGCGAGATCGCCGACCGCATGCGTACCGCCTGGGCTCAAGGCATCGCTTCGCTGAAAGTCTAGCTCGGGGGGCGGGAGCGGGTGGATGGGATGTTCGCCCCAGCCAGCGCATCGGATCGGCCTAGGTTCCATCCGAGGCGATTCGGGCGACCCCGGGGGTGAGCCTTCGGAGTCATTCTGATGGTTTAGTCGCCTGTAAATAAACCGGCGAAATCTGGGGGAGGTGACGAAGAATGTCACCCCTCTACGGTATTCATGGGATCGACGATGCATTCGATCACGATCGGCTCCGGTCAACCCATTCCCAGCCACGCCGGAAACCTTCCGCATGGAATCCTTTCCTCACGCCTCAAGGCGATGGGATTTTGGCATGCGGAGGGTCCCGAAGCGGAGGCCGGTCTGCCGAGCCTTGGTGATGTGTTGCCGTGGTGGCTGGTCGTGGTCCTGGATCCGGACCGTCGCCGAACGGCGCACGCCCATTTGGGCTTGTCGGTGGCAAGTCGGCGATTTGGTCTGCAGGACAGCGAAGACCTCGAGACCCGGACCCTCGCGGCCATCAGTTGCGGCCTTCCTCTGGGCACGGCCGAAGCACAGGCCGAGATTCTCCACCGTCTGCTGTTGCTGGAGATCGGCCGTGGCGAGGAAGGTGACGACGAGGTGGTCAGCGCGATGCTCTGCGGCCTGGCTCACCTCGAGGTCGCGCTCGGATCGAAGGAGGGAAGGTTTGCCGACGTCACTCGGGCCTTGGTGGACCGGGGGTGTATGTTCCAGGAAGCCTTCAAAGCAATCTTCCAGCTCACCTCGGTGCACGCACCGGCGGGGATGGTCGAGACCATCCGCCGCATCTTGACCTTGGCTGACGGGAAGTTCGCATTGAGAGCCGCGGGGTGCCTCGCCCAGTTGGGCGAACCTGGACGGCTGGAGCTCGAACGCCTCGCCAAGGTTGATCAGAAGGTTGGTCACGAGTCGGTCGTCGCAGTCCTTGAAAGCATCGAGGGGGGAACACTCGACGCGTTGGATCCCTTCCTCAATGACCAGCAATGGTTCAACCGGACGGAGGCCTCCCGCGTGCTGGGCGATCTCATCGACACCAAAATCATCGCCCCAAGCCTTGCCCTCGAGGTCCTCCTCGCACGGATGAAGGTGGAGTCGGACCGGGACTGCCGCTGGGTGCTTTCCCAGAGTCTCGGTAAGGCGGTCGCTGCCGACCCGATGGAGGGTATCGACCGCATCTTTAGTCAGGTCTGCGAACTGTGCGGTGACGAGCCCAGCGGTGAATTAATGGACGCCCTGTCGTTCGGAGTGGGAACCCATGTCGACGCGCGGATCTTTGAAGAGATGCGGGACCTCTTCACCGACGGAAAGCCGGTCGCTTCGGCCGCCCTGAACCGCTGCCTGACCTGGATTGATGGGGTGGCTCCGAGCCCTGCCGACTGGTTGTGTCCCCAGGTCGTCAAATCCCTTCAATGGGGTCGACTCACGGTGCCTGCCTCGGTCGCCCCCTGGTTCCTCGATGGCGGCAAGATGCCCGGGCACCTCGTGGTGGTCGCCATGCACCAGGAGCGCCTCCGGTCCCAGGTGGCTTGCCTGGGCATCCAGCATCTCAACGCCCACCCGGAAACGATGCCGATCTGGGAGCAGTTGCTTACCCGGGCCGCCAACATTGGAAGAGAGGGTGTCTGGTCTATGATGGGAGGTGTGATCGCCGCTTCCCGTGTATCCACGAACGTGCTGTCCGAGGAGTTGCGGTGCGCGGTCGGCTTCGGCGGGCCGGCGGTTCCGGATCCAACGCCTGCCGGCGTGGGGCGCCTGCTCGCGATTGCCGCGTCCCGGCTTGCCGCGTCCAAAGTGGCCATCCGCATGCTCTCCCAAACGAACCCCATGGTCCGTGAGATTGCGCGCGGCTTCCTTGCAGGAATTCCTGTCGGGGCGAAGTGCGCGACCGATGTCGGTGCCCTGCCGCCTGCCCGTGGGGTCGGGCCGCGTCGCAACGACGCCGCTCCCCTGGGAGCGGACCGATTGCTTCGCGGCTTTCCCGAGAGCCTTCCACTCGAGTATCAGCCGATCTTCGGGATGAAGCCAGAGGCTTGGCAGTTCGACAGGAAACCCTTCCTGGGTCTGATCGTCTCAAGCCAGCATCGAGCCGCTTGGGGTCATCAAATCCTCGACTCCACCCGGTCCGAATCTGCGACCACATGGATCCGATCAACGCCTCAGGTCGAGGTCTTCGAGGCCATCGTTGCCTGTGTCTGCAGCGGAGTTTCGGAGTTGGTGACAATAGGGGAGTGGATTGCGTCGCTGGTGGATCCGCCGCCCCCGGATTCCCCGTTGACCCCGCTGGTGCTCCTCGCCCGCGCGCGCCACGAATTCAAGCGGGGAGAACACCCTGCTTCAGCCCCGAGTTCCACGAACAGGGGCTCGAACGACTACGAAGCCATAAAGAACCGCCTCGATCTCGATGAATTGCTCTGAAACCCATGGATACTCCTGACCTCCCGATTTTGAAGACCCCCGATCCCACCGTGAACAAGACCATTAACGGCCGTCGCATCTTGTTGCGCGGCTTCACCGAGGCCGATGAATCGCCCGCCATTGCCTTCGTGAACAGCGCCGGTGGTCAACTCGTCCAGAGCCTGCAGGCCGCCGATCTCGTCATCATCGGTCCGTCGGGGGCCGACAAGGTGGTCACCCTGGCCCGGCAGCGGCAGCTCAGGGTCGTGGATTGGTCCGACCTCGAGTCTCCGGGAGCGGCTGAGAGTGTCACCGCCTCATCGCCCCTCGCAGAGCGCAGTGCCATCGAGATCACCCCCGACTTCGTGCGGATCCTCGATGTCGTTGTTCCCCGCACCGGCGACATGCCGTCGGACGGCCCGGAAGCCGACCGCTTCGCCAACCTTTGCCTCGACGAGCCTTTCCTGAGAGCGGCCCGCGCGGTCGCCTTAGGCGTTGTCGAGCGGATGCCGACGGCCCTCGAGGGCACCACGGCGGCCTCCAAGACGACCGTGGTCCTCTGGTTGGCACACCTTCTGGGCCAGCCGGTCCTGCGTCTGAACCTCAATGGCCAGACCGACACTGGAGAACTTATCGGTCGTTACGTGCCCACCCGTGGCGGGGAGGATTGGGATCTTGCTTCGCTCGCCGCCCTCGGTCCTCGGCTGCGCAAGGAGACCAGAGCCCTCCTCGATGAAGCGCTAGCTGCGCAGCGGCCGCTGACGTGGGCCGAGCGAACCTTTATCGCGTCCCGTGAACGGTTCCAGGAGCGCACCTGGCGCTTCGCCGAAGGAGTTGTCCCGCAGGCGCTGCGTTCCGGAGCCTGGGTGCTCCTCGACGAATTGAACCTGGCGGAACCTCAGGTGATCGAACGGCTCAACCCCGTCCTCGAGACGCCGTCCACTCTTCTGATGTCTGAAGGCGATCACACCCGGTGGGGTCCCGGCGGTCTGCCGGTGCACCCGGAGTTCCGTCTGTTCGCGACGCTCAACCCGGCGGAGTACTCGGGGCGGTCTATCCTCAGCCCGGCGTTCCGGGATCGCTGGCTCCAGTGGTATTTCGCCCATGCTCCTGGCGAGGCCGAATATGTCGCTCAGCTGAGGTTTCTCATCGAGGGAGTCCACCCCAAGTTCCAGGTGGGCCGTGTCTGCTATCAGGCGATGCCCGGCAAGCCGCTGCTGCCCGAGTTGGCCGAGGTCCCGCGCATCGAGGACTACCTGTCGATGATTGCCTGTTTCCACTTCGCCATGGCTTCGGCGGGCGGGGAAGGGGGGCGGGCCCCGTCGCTCGGTCGGGGGCGCCGCGAACGCTACGTCTTCACCCGACGGAGCCTCGAAGCCTGCGCCCGCCTGTGGGCCTCGATGCGTCGCCGTTCCCCCGAGGCCTGTCCTCGGAGTCAGCTCGCCTCGGTGCTAACCACAGTTTACCTCAACAGGCTCTCGCCCGGCGCCGACCGGAAAGCTGCAATCGGCCTCGCTGAGGTCGCTGGACTGCCGCTGGAGGAAGGAGAGTGAGTTCGCGACTGCATCCCCTCGCCCCGGAGAGGCTGGAGGAACTGCGGCAACTCGCTTGTCTGGTCTCCAGGGAATCCGACCTGCGGTTGGTCGAAGGCCCGGCGGGTTCTGGTTGGAGCTACGCCCACGGCGAACGTCGGATTTCGATGGATGGGCACAGGCTCCGCGTCCAGTCATGGAATTTCAACAAAGGCCTGGTGCTGCATGAGTGCGCCCATGCGGCGATCACGCGACTGCATCCGCTGTTGAGGGATTCCTACCTTCGGGAACCTCCGATCTTCGCCCTGATCAACGCGTTGGAGGACTGCCGCATCGAGACCTGGCTCCAGGCCCGATTCCCGGGCTCGCGACCGTGGATCACTGAATACAACGACATCCTGCTGCGCGTACCGTACTCCTCCGAGAGCCGCGTCGTGCGCGACCACCATCGCTTGCCCCACTTCATTTCGGCGGTGTTGAACCGGTGGTGGTTCCGGGAGGCCGGCGTGGCAGCCAACGAACAGATCCAGAAGTTGGTCAACCGTGTCTGGCCTCATTTGGAGGTGATCTGCCAAGCCTATCCGCGGGGAGATTCGTCGCCCGAGGCGATCCGGCAAGCCTTCGCGAACCACCCGATGTCGTCGGTCTATGACGAGATGCCATTGCCAGCGGGACGCGAGGCCTGGGAGTTGGAGACGCGCCTCTGCCAGCTCCGGATGTGGGATCAGTTCGCGACCGTCTTCCTCCCAATCCTCCATGAATTCGAGCCGCCGGGTCAGCCCATCGTTTACGGGCGACGGATCATGCAATGGCTGGAGCGTTGGTTGGATCAGGGACATCTTGGGCCCGACGAGTCCGCCTTTGGCGGGGTCGGCAGTCGGGCATGGATCCTCGGACGGAGAGGGAGCCGCGGCCCGGGTCGGAGTTCCCATTCCCCGACTTCGCAGGAGTCGGTTTCTGACCGATGGCCGTCTGATCCCGAGGCCTACCGCGCCTGCCAGAGGGCGCAAGCATCGGTCATCGAACGATTGGGCGACGAGGTGCTGAGGTTGCTGCATCCGCGCATCGACCGTGTGTGGATTGGCCCGAGGCGATCGGGAACGCGGCTGGACCTCCGTGCCGCCCTGCGTGCCGAGGCCGATCCAGAACGACTCGACCAAGTATGGGAGCGTCGGCAACCGCCCACCCGCAATGACGCCTCGATCACCCTGCTGCTGGACGTCTCAGGATCCATGAAGGGTGAGGGCATCGATGCTGCGCAGTGGGCGACGGTGTTGTTGGCCGAGGTGTGTCACCGGGTCGGCATCCCTTTGGCAATCTTCACCTTCTCCGAAGGCTGCCGCCTGCTGCTGGACTTCGATGAACCCTTAGACGGCGAGATCCAGGGACGCATCGGTGGCCTGCCGCAGACGGCGACCGGTGGCACTCTGCTGGCAGCGGCCCTGTCAAAGGTCCACCAACAGGTGCTCCACCTCGGCACCACCGATCCGTTCGTCGTGGTGCTCAGCGACGGCATCCCCTCTGATGATGACGACCCCAAGGCCCGCGTCGACGAGATGGAGCACGACGGGATCAACGTCCTTGGCCTCGGCCTGGGTCCCGGTTCGGAGAAACTCGCCCACTTCATCACCCACTGCCAGACCCACCTGCACCCCCGTGACATCGCCGGAGCCTTCACCCACATCCTGTTCCAGGCCTCGCAGAGGTTGGAGGCAGCATTTGACCAAGAAACAATTAACTGTTGCAGATAAAATCCTTGATATGGTTGAGAAATGAGTATTTTAGTAAAAACATGAAAACGATCTTTTCACCGACACAAATCAACGAAATGTGCCAACTTGTTGGAATTACTCGTGATTCGCTTATGGATGCACTTAGGCGCGTCGGACCGGTCGCGTTGCATGTCAGTCGGCGTCGATTGTGGAATTCAAATGTGCCAGCAAGCCAGTTTTGCTATCGTGTTTGTGAGGCGGTTGTGCGTGCCGATCGCGTTCCTATCGGATATCAACTGTTCAGGAAAGCTGATGGGGATGGGAGTCATTATTTTTTTATGAATCCACAGACCGGAAAAATTCTTGATCTGACAGCTGACCAATTTGTTTCAACGGAAGGAAAACCTCTCGGCTATGACTATACAGGTGCTTCCCAGCGCAATCTTCTACCCCAGATTTCTCGCGGCGCTGAAATGGTTGCAGAAGCACTAGGTTGGGATTTTAAATGATGAATAAGTTAATGAACCAGGAATCGTTGACACTCGCATCGCTGCATTCGATGGTTGCCGGATGTAATCTATGTGCAGATATGCTTGATACAAGCAAAGTCACTAGGTGCTCAGCCGCCGGACCTCAGCAAAGCTCACTCTTCATTGTTTCTCAAGCGTTGGCTAGGGATACACAGCGTGTGAGTGGAATACCTTATGTTTTGCCATCGGGTGTGCTCTCAGAAACTGGAAAAAGTCTTGAGCGGTTCTTGAATCGCCTCGGCTTTAGTTTGTTGCCCACCCGCAAACTGATGAATGGTGACATTCAGGTCTCTCTTGCCACTAATGGTTACAGGCAAGTCTATAATTCTGAAATCGTTCAGTGTTTTCCGGGTCGACCCGATGCCGGCGAGGGAGATAAATTTCCCACCCTCGCGGCGAAACTCTGCATGGAGCAACAATTCTTGAAACGTGAAATAGAACTTTTGGATCCATCGGTAATTCTTCTGCTTGGAAACAACACAGCCAAGTGGTTTCAAAGATATCTTGTTGGCAAGAATATGTTCCAGTCAACAATTACCTCTACGCTCAATCGATTAGATCCTGATTCATCATTCGTAAGAATCAAGATTGGTCGTAGAATACGCCACGTGGTACGTTTGATACATCCATCTGGGATGACGCGAGGTAAATTCCGGGATTTGGTCGAGAATAATAATAATCTTGTTTCAGCGATTCGTAATCATTTGTGTGTATCGGAGTGAAAGTGTTAAACCGATTAAACCGTCAAATTTTAAATTATGGCAACGTTCTTGTTGACTTGGAATCCCCTAAAATGGGATTGGACTTCTTTGGATGAAGTTATTAATCAATTTAATGATAATGGTTTCATTGAAATCAGTTGGTCATGTGGGGTTACTAAGTGTATAAATTTTGGTGATAAGATATTCCTAATCAAGATCGGGCGTAACCAACCCAAAGGAATCATGGCTTCGGGCGTTGTAACAACCCCGCCGTATTTAAAACCGCACTATTCTATTACAGGAAAATACGCTACAAACATCGATGTAAAGATCGATTGGATTATCAATCCCAAGAAGAATAGATTGCTGGAGCTAGATTTGATAAAAATGGAGTTCCCAAACTTTGGTTGGACGCCGCAGAACAGTGGTATCAAAATCCCTGAGCAATATATTGAAAGGCTAGAATCAATTTGGACGCAGTGCAAATATTAATAAAAAATGCCAGATTAAAATACAATAAGGTTTTGGTGTGGAACACGATAAATACCTATTTAGCAATATAGCCTGTATGACGATCACCGGATGGTGCGTTTAATTGTCATATCTACTCACCATGGCAGAGAGTTTTTTGAGGATCGAATCAATGAGTAGTGCAGGGCCTTCCACGGTCGCATGGTCTCCCCAACTCAGTACCCATCGCTCGATTTCGATGAGGCTCTTCACATCCACCTCGAGGCGTAGGTTGCCATTCTCTAGCGGCGTCAGCATTTGTGAGGGGTGCCACACCCGTTCCTGGATCAATTCGCTCGCCCACGAATCGAACCGAATCGAGACATGGTGGTCGCCGCCGTCCTGAAAGATGCCGAAGCCGCCCTTGAGATGCTGGTCGATGTCGAAGGTCTTCGGGATGACGAACGACTCGTCGGTTGCCTCGACCGTTTGGATCCGGGGCAGCAGGAAGTTGCGGATACCGGATTTCTCGACATCGAGGGCGATCAGGTACCAGCGGTTGTCGACGCAGGCCAGGTGGTATGGATGGATCCGGCGCACCTTGACCATCTTCTGGCCGAGGTTGCGGTAGCCGATCTTCGTCACCTGATGGTTATGGATGGCCGAGTACAGGCTGCCGAAGAGCTGCGGGTTGGAGGCATCCGGCGCGAACGGATGGAAGGACATGGCCTGATCGAGCCGGTCGGCGATCAGGCCCAGTTGTTGCCCCAGTTGGCTGGAGATCTTGGAGAACGCCGACTCGAGTGGCTGATGGAACGGCGAGCCCCGGTACTGCTCGATCGCCTTCTTGGCCACGAGCAGCGAGAACAACTCGCCCTCCGTCAGCGACACATGCGGGAACTGCTCGACCGGCCGCGTGTAGTAGAATCCATAGCGGCGCCGGTCGTAGTCGATCGGCAGGCTCAGCCGATCGACCATGAACTCGACGTCCCGCTTGATCGTTCGAGTGGATACCTCGAAGTGCTCGGCCACGAACCTGCAGTTCGGGTACCGGTTGGCCCGCATCCGCTCATGGAGGAACAACATCCGCTCCAAGGGCGGCCGGGACATTCTTTCGTAGGGAGTCTTGGGCATGGCGGAGGTTACGCGGTCGGCGGAGTGGTTGGAGGCACCGGTTCGGTCCCTGCGACCACCGCGAGGAGTTGGCGGGCGCGGCTGACGCCCATGAAGAAGGGTTCGCGTTCGGCATCCGGGAGAGCGGACCAACCCGGGAAATCGATGACGATGACGGCGAGGCGGTCGAGGCCTTTGGCCCGGTTCACCGATCCGAATCCGATTTGACCGCGTTCGGGATGGAAGCTCTGGATCAGCGGGTGGCCCCCCAATCGGGTGAGTCCTTGGAGCGCAGATCTCTCCAGGCTGCCCCGTCGGGACAGCACAAGGATTTGCTCCGGCCTCGCCCAACCTTGGTCCACCCAGCGTGCCACGATCTCGGAGACCCGTTCCGGTACCTCCTTAGGGGCGACTGTCACCGTTTCTACTTCGACGCCCTGGGACCAGGCCGGCGGTGCACCGAGACCCGCCACTAGTTCCTGGATGCTGGGGCAGTCCAAGCCCCGCAGGTAGGCGTGGATTTGCCGAGTGTAGCGCAGGCATTGGATGAGGTGAACCCGGACCGGTGCCGCACCCCAGGCGGCCAGCAACTCGCCCACCTCGAACCGGCCGGCGCGGAAGGACGGGCGCTGGGCTGTGTCGTGGAAAACGGCCACTGGTGAGGCCGTTCCCTGATGCAACATCCGGAAGTAGACCGGCCACCAACTGCCCGCCGGGTGGTTGGCATCGGTGATGGTCGGCGATGTGTCATGGTCTTGGGCCTCATCCACGATCAGCGCGTCGAAACGTGGCTTCACCTGGCCGCCCGCGAGCACATCCTGCAGCAGCGACGGCACCTGGACTTCGAAAAACTCGCGGCGTTCCTCCATGGTGACGGGCGGCTCGTACGGAATTCCTGCATCCTCGAAGAGGGTCCGGACCAATTCTTCCCACGACCAGACGGTGACCCGGTCTCTGGGTACTCGGTTCTGTACCTCTAGCCGCTCGACCATCGATTGGATCTCAGCCGTGAATCCCAGATTGTAGGCAAGGAACAGCACCTGCCTGCCGTTATCGGCAGCCCATCGTCGCGCGAGGTCGAGGGCGATCCACGTTTTGCCCGTGCCGGCGCCCCCGGAGACCAGGAACCGGTCGTTGCGCGCCAGCTGGTCGAGGAGCACGAAGCCGGCCTCCGTATGGCGGAAGAGGGCCCGGTCGATGTCGTCGATGAAGGTGCGGATCGCCTTCGGGCTGCCCTCCTTGCCGAAGGCGCTCTCGAAAACCTCCCGGTCGGTGCGATTGAATTGGGCATTCCCCAGCCGCATCCGCTCTTCCCAGATCTTCTTGAACTGGCGCAGGTCTCCCCGGTCGAAGATGAATTCCCGGGGGATTCCGTGGTGCGAGGTCGTGGCCGGCTTGAGGCTCAGGTCGGGGGTTCCCAAGGCATGACGTACGAAGACTGACCGTCGTTGACCCTGATGGTCGCGGAGCATACTCATGACGGCTTTCCACTCGGCATGAAGTTGGTCTGACGGATCATCGCCGTCGGCGGTGCTCCACTGGCCGGTGTAGGGGTTGAGCGACACCGGGCCGGCCTTCACTTCCAGCACCAGCACACCGCCCTCTGGGCCCGAGATCAGGAAGTCGCCCTCACGAGCCGTGCCGCGCTCATCCCGGTAGATGAAACCCCAGCGGATCAGCCAGCCATCATCCAACGTTGCGAGGAGTTCCGCGACCTCTATCTCGGCGAGGGAACAACGCTCCGGCGGGCGTTTTCGAAGGAAGAGGGCCATGAAAGATGTGGTAAGTTGGGAGCAAATGCCGCACCGCGCCACTGGATTCTGGACCAAGGTGTAGCCGATGAGAGCCGGCCTCAACCAGCCCGGTTCTTGAGGTTGTGGTGCCGCACGGGTGCCGAGCCAAGGGGCGAGAGCGCAGCATTGCGGAGTGGATGCATGACGACCGGGGGAGCGTCCGCACCGATGAGGCATCCTGCTACAGTGCAACGCTGTTGGACATTGTCCGGGGACTTTGCGTCGCTGGAACCCTGTTCGGTGAGGAGTTGCAAGACGGTGGACAGAAAGTTAGGATTGTGGTCTTCGATCACTGTTGGGTGGGTGTGGATGTTTTTTGTCGAACACCCCAATCTGGCCCCTCAGTGGTCCACAATTGGCAACAAATTTTGCGATTCCACCCCCCGAGAGGTCGGTTGCGCTCGGCTTGCTCGGCTCGCCATCGCTCCACCTCTCCCGCAGAGGTTGGGGTGGAGCGTCCGGAGAGCAAATTACAGAAAGATTCTTACACCGGCCATACGCAACGGTGTAGCGGGAGTTTGAGGGGAGAACAAAATCATGAGCCAGAGCGAAATCAACCGGCAGATCATCAAGCTCATCGGCCAAAGTGTTTCGCCGACGATTCTGGGACTGCTGCCGGTTGAGGTGGAGATGCAGGACGCCTGTCTGAAGGAGGTCCGAAATTATGTGGCCGGCGATTTCTGCCGTTTGAAAGAGAACTTCGGCAATTTCCCCGCCACCACGGCCTATGCAGTGGCGCTATCCATCGGTCGCGGCGTCACGGACGCGAACTTCTACAACGCCATCCGGGACCAGCTTGGGTTGGAACTGAATATTCGCGAACGCGGTTCATTGGCGGTCGATTTTACCTTGGTCTGCCTGAGACTCGGGGTGGTGATGCCTCCTGATGACCAGGAAGCCGCCATGGATCGGAATCTGCGCCAGATCATTTTTCAGGCCGGGATTCTTCCATACTGGGTAGAGCACCTGGGGCCGGCCGTGACGGGTTACCTGGAGCGCAATGCCTGCCCGGATCTGGAGGATGCGGTGCGCGTGGTCCGGTTCGCAATAGTGTTGAGTGAGAAAGTGCCCGAGGGGCATGCGCGGCTGAGGCGGACTTTGAAGAGCAATGTGGGACCTCTGGTGACGGCTGCCATCCTGAGAGCGTTTAGCACTGGCGACTTTGACCAACTCCCGCCCCATCTGCGGGCGCCCATGCGGGAAGCGCGACGGAGAACCGGCGCGGAGAGCATTCGTTCACCCGTTCTGCGATACCGTCGCGAGAGCCGCGAACTAGTGCTGGTGTTACCCCGCCAGAGTTCGAAGCTGGCGGATTACAATTCCCACTATCGCGTCGGCAGCACCACGTTCAATGCGTTGGTGGAACGTGAATTGGCGGCCAGTGATCTGGGGAGTGAAAGTATCGCGGTGCAATTGTGCGATCTCCGCGCGCCGTATTACGACCAAACTTTCCAGGTGAAGCTGGAACCCAACTTAGGCGAGCCGTTCTTCATTTTCCGCGCCACCGATGGCCGGCGCGTGATTGTGGGTGAACACGCGAACATTGAATTGCCATTGGGAGATTATAACCTGCTGCTGGGAGACGGGGTCACAACCAACGAAGTCATTTCTTTTGAAAGAGCGGGGAATCATCGCGTCGTGCGGATCGAAGTCTTTCCTGGCCGGGAGCCCCTCGAACTCAACTCCGGTGAGCGCACGTTCACGGTCTGCCCCCGATTGGGATCCGATCTGCTGATTCAAGATCGGGCTGGCAACCGTCTTGGAACGATTGAGGGTGGCATCCTCTACTACGGGGATTCGCTGGAGGTGCATGCGTTCACCCCGGCGGTTGCGGGAGATGCAACGGAGCCGGTCGAGTTCAAGATCGAGTGCTTGAAAAGTACCGGGATCACGCCAAAGACCTATCGAGCTGAACAGCCATCCCAACGGGGAGCATATGAATTTTATGATCTGACGCAGGCCTTGGCGCGGCCCTTTTTTACGAGTCTGCAGCCGGGCATTTATGAAGTTCAGATTTCCGCTGAGGGGAAGACGCGCACCTTCAGCCGGAGACTGACGTATTGGAAAGGGTTCACCAACACCAGTTCCACGTTTGGATTCTGCTGCACGGAGCCGCCAACGAACTTTGATGCGGGCACATCAGCCGGACTGCGTTCGACGCCCACAGGTTTGCGCCTGAGTCCAGATCATATCGGAGCTGAAGTTGTGCTGGGAGTCCGGCAGCCCAGCCAGTCATTCACTCTCGCCAAGCCCGGACTCTGGCTCGCCTTGTCCGATCCCAGTCAACACGAGTTGCGTCCGCTGACCCTGGGGGCTTCCGTCGAGGTGAGCCCAACCCTGGGACAGGTGCTGGTGGTCGAATCTGGTGACGTGCTGCCCTGGCAGATCACCTGTCAGGAAACCCTGGTGGTCACGCTCAAACCCGGTCAGGCGAGGAGTTTACTCAACTTGTCCGCGCTGCTCGCGCAGTTTGGCGAGTCGGGCCTATTGCAGGCGACGAATCCAGCCGGATCGAAAGTTGAGCTGGTGACGTTTTCGAAGGCGAATCTGATTCGTGATCTCCGGGTGGATTGTCCGAATGGATCCATCACCTATGCCGCGTCATTCAAACTTGGGAAGTCGCAAATTCGTCAGTTGGAAGTGACGGTGACCAATTTTGCAGACGGGGATTTGCCCGCCCGCCGCCATGAAATTGACTTGGCGGACAGCATCGTGCTGGAGATGGGCCTAGGGGAGGGACAAGCGGAATGGCAGATTGTGACGGAAGGAACGGATTGGGTCATCACCCTCAGAGCCAACCTCACGGCAATTTTACCGGGGGTTCACTTCGTTGACCTGCGCGGGCGTCCCGGACCGGATGATGCGTGGCAATCATTGAAGGTGGCGGATATGTATGGTCTGTCCGAAAGCCGCCTGGTATTCGGCGGGCCATCCATGGTTGCGCCCGCATCCGACTGGACGAAGCTGGTGAGCTCGGTCTATGGCGCCTTTCACAACGGCAGTCCGCTCAACCTCAATTGGCTGACCCCGTCCCAACAGGAGATGTCCACTGCGTTGGACCGTTTGCAAGAGGCATTGCTGTTCAAATATGCCTCAACGGTCTGGCCTAGCGTCCGGTGGCTAGAAAATGCGGTGTCCGCCATCTGCCAGCATTGCTTTGATGATCGTGTGGATGGGCTGCCAGGTATATTTGCATCCGCAGCTGTCGCCGGGTTGGAGCGCCGCAGCAAGAGTGGCCTAAATATTAACTCCATCTTGATTTTTGGGTGCCAGTCGAGGCTGCTTTCGTTGAATGGTGCCAAGTATTGCCCGGCCCCAAGCCCGAACACCCCGATTGCGAGAGTCTTTTCGGAACTCGGGAGGATCGCTGCCGCACCCAGATTGCGAGACTACGCAATGAATGGTGGCCAACTGGATTTCCAGTTTCTCGGCAGTTTCGGGAACTTCGCCGCCGTGGCCAGCAATTTGGCTACGGAGTTTGGCGGGTTCAACTACCAGGAGTTTTTCAAACATCTGGGAACGGCCGTTCAGGACCTTGATTTTCGGCACGCCCATACGCCCTTTGACAGGCTGCTTTCACCGGCGCATTTCCTTGGCGCTATTCGACCGCTCAACCGGCGCTTCAGGCCGCTTGAACAGGAGCGCTCACAGAATGAAACAACCAATTCGCTGAGTCGGATGGTCGGCGACATACAAGCAGCCAGCAGACAGTTCGACCAGGTTGCCTTGGAGTTGAAGGAAAGGTTGGAGATTCCTGGGTATGTGGATTTCCGGGTGCCAGTCAAAATCGCCGAAAGTGAAATGGTACAGGTGGTCTCCGATCTTTTGCTTCTGATCAGCGCCATTGCGAGGTTGCGCGCGGCGGACATGATCTCGCGCAAACAGTATACGGCCTTGCTGAAGAAGTTACTCACGCCGGAAGGCGATCATTTGGAGCGCCGCATCCGCCGCTTCTGTCTGCTGCTAAGCCTCGCACCCGAGCTTTTTGCCGTCTACATGCTGTTCTGGGAAGCGGTCTTGAAACCTCTAGCAAACAATGAAAGACATTGATCCCATCCGGTTGCACGATGATCTGAAGGCGCGTGTCCGACGCTACCTGCTGACGTCGCTGCCCATCAGTGATCGTTTCCCGCACTTGCGGGAGGAGGCGGAGCGGGCGCTTTCCGAACCGGACAGGTTGATCAAAGGGCCATTCGTAGAGGCCTTGCCAGATTTCCCCAAGGGGAAATCACTGGAGGATCACGTCAAAACCGGGCTGTTGCATGAGGGCTTTAGCCGGCTAAAGCCTTCGGAGTTCACCCGCAAACTGCATCTGCATCAGGACCAAGCCATCCAGGCGGTGGTGGACAAGAAGCGGAACGTGGTCGTGGCGACCGGGACCGGCTCCGGCAAGACGGAGTGCTTTCTGTATCCGATTATCAATCAACTGCTGACGGAGAAGGTTAAGGGCAGGCCCGGCATCCGCGCCTTGTTGGTCTATCCGCTCAATGCCTTGGCGAATGATCAGCTTTATCATCGGTTGGTGCCGAGCCTGGTCTGCCGGTTGCAGGAATACGGAATTACCGTTGGCCGATACACAGGGCAAACGAACCCGACCTGGAAACGGGACAAGTTCGTCGAAACCTATTTGCAGGATGCGCATTTCAAGGCGCTGTTCGGCAACGACATTTCCGAAAACTGGCTGCTCGAGCGGGAGGAGATGCTGAAGAATCCGCCGCATGTGCTCGTAACCAATTACGCCATGCTGGAACATCTCCTCCTGCTCCCAAAGAATGCGGCGCTCTTTCAGGGGAATGTGCTTCGCTTCATCGTGCTCGATGAAATCCACAGTTACAGCGGCGCCCAAGCTACGGAGGTTGCGCTTTTGTTGCGCAAACTTCAGAGCCGATACTGTCAGGGAAGCGAGGTGAATTGTATCGGCACCAGCGCCAGCCTTTCCCAGAACGCGGAAAGCGGCGAGCGAATCCGGAAGTTCGCGGGCGACCTGTTTGGCGCCCCATTCGAACTGCCGATCACCGCCAAGCGCAAGGCCCACCACCTGTTGTCGCGTAAGGCCCAGATTCCCGCCCTGACTCCGACGGACTGGGAGAGCCTTCACCAAGTCCTAATGGCGGTGCGATCCAGCTCAGACGGCAATCCAAGTGAGCTTTGGAACCAAGCGGTTGTGAAGGCCGGCCTAAACTTCACGCTCGAGGACGGCCAGCCCTTTTCAGCCAGTTTGTCCAACTGGCTCAGTGGGGAACCCAGCGTCCAGAAGGCATCGCAACTTCTCTCGGTCAGCAAGTTCCTCGAGTTTCGGAAGCTGGCAGCGCAGTTGTTTCCAAGTGCCCAGGCTGACGCCGCGGGCTCCGCACTAAAGGGATTGGTGGCGCTGGCTGCTTTTGCCCGGGAGAATGAGGATGGTTATCCGTTACTGCCGGCGCGTTACCACTTCTTTGCCACCGGGATCGAGGAGGCCACCATTCTTCTAGCTAGCCCCCAAGGCTCACCTGATCGTTTCGCTGGGCTAATGTTTGCCCGGTCCTTTTATGACGAGAAACTCAAACGGGAGCGTTATCGCCTGCTGACGTGCCGCAAGTGCGGCGAGATTTATTTTGAGGGCTTCGAGGCGGCTGCGTTGGGCTTGTTGAAAGGACGCCGGTCGGCGCATGGAACCTGGAAGCGGGCGGTCTTCTGGTTGAAGCCCAAGGCGCACTGTGTCAACGCGGACGATGAAGCGGAGGAAGAGGCCGCCCAGCAACAGTGTTTCGTGAACATCCAGTCGGGACAGATCAAAGATCGTTTGTTGCCTGAGGATCATCTTGGTGACTGGCTGGAAACACGCCGGGCCGAGTTGAAGCAGCCGGAGGACGAGGAGGAGCGCGATGCGTGGATGAGCACTTGTGCGTCTTGCGGCTCCCGCGACCGGTTCGAGATTGTCACCCCGTTCCATCCTGGTGATCAGGCGATGTCGGAAGTGGTGGGCGAGGTGCTCTATGCCCATCTGCCCGCTAGCAAACCGAACGCCTATCAGCTTCCCGGCCGCGGCAAGAGTTTGTTGGTCTTCAGTGACAACCGCCAGGACGCCGCCTTTTTCGCGCCAAGCTTCCAGCGACGGCATGAGGAAATCGTCCTTCGATGGGCGATGATGCAACTTCTCAAACAGAATCCAAGGACAGTGTGGTCGTTGGAAAATTTGGTCGGCGAACTGATACAACGCCCCGAAGTACAGCGCGGCATTCTGGACCGGGATGGAGAGCAACCACGGGCAGACGATCTCCAAACACTCATCCGAGCAAAGGTGCTGGCTGAGTTCTGTTCACCTGGCGGGGCGAGAAACTCTTTGGAGGATCTCGGGTTGGTGACCGTTGATTACGGGGCGGAACTCAAGGAAATGGCCTTGGGGTCCGAGCTTCCTGAATTGCTTGGCGACCACAAGAGAAACGCCCTCGCACTGCTGGCTTTGGTCTTGGACGGTATCCGGCGCAACCGCGCCATCAAGATGCCGATGGGCATTGCTCCCGACGATGAGTTCATCTGGGGTGCCTACGCCCAGAACAACCGCGTGTATTCTCTGGCCCCCATCGAAGACATCCGTTTCCGCCTCATTCCGCAAACCAGGGCAAATGGACATCATTTCCCCAGCCGTTGGGGGCAGTTTTTCGAGCGGAAGCTCGGACTGGCCAACTGGAAGGAGTTTCTGTCGAGATACTGGAAGTTGCTCCGGGACCCTGCAACGGAATTGCTGGTTCCTTTTCAAGCCCGCCATCCCGGAATGGTGCTCGACTCCCGTCGCCTGCAATTTTCCATCGCCAACATCGAATCCACCTACCGCTGCAAGGAATGCGGCTTCGTCCACACACGTAACCTCGGCGACCATTGTCCCAAGTTTGGCTGTGATGGAACGATGCGCAAAGTCACGGCTGAGGAACTGGAAGCTGATCTCGCACGAAATCACTACAAGCATCTGTATCGGAACCTCACCGAGTTGGACAGTGCCGTTGCCCGGGAACACACGGCGGCATTGTCCAGTGAACTCCGGCAGGAGACAGAGAAGCTCTTCAAGGAGGGGCGCATCAACCTGCTCAGTTGCTCCACAACGATGGAAATGGGCATTGACCTTGGCGACTTGGAGGGTGTTTTGCTGCGCAACGTGCCGCCAGACATAGGCAACTACCAACAGCGCGCGGGTCGAGCCGGCCGACGGGCGCAAGCCGCCCCGGCAAGCGTGACCTATGCACGCAACCGGCGGTTTGATCAGGTGGTGTATGGGTCAGCCGAGGAGTTTCTAGCCAAAGAACCGCGCACACCGTTCGTTCATCTCAACAACCGTCGGCTCTTCCGGCGGCATCAATACTCGGTGCTGCTGGCGGGTTTTCTGAAGCATGCGGTCGCCGCGGAAGGTTCACTTCAAATCGGACAGTTGTTCGGTTTGAGCCGAATTGGTGGAACGGAAGATAGTCCGAGGCCTGATGATCCCACGCGCGTTCGCTTCTCTGAGGAAGATAAGCGACTGTTCCTTGAGCGTCTCGACGCTTGGCTAGCCGGTGAGGGCGCGGAATCGCATCTGAAGCTTGCGCTAGATCTAGAGAAGATGGTGAGTCCCTACCTTCCCCATCAACAGACCAACGACCTGCATTGCGAACCGGCGGCTTTGGCTGCCGAATTTCGCGGGGAAATAGCAGACATAGCGACTGAATTTGGCCAACGCCACGAGTTTTACACCCGTCAATATGACGACTTGAAGAATTTGGCGGGTGACGATTTGCAGCGGCAGCAAAAGGCGCAACGGTTTTTACGAATGGCCTACAAGTGGGCGATGCAACCACTGATCAATTTCTTGAGCCGATTCGGCGTCATTCCGACCTATAGTTTCCCGGTTAACAACATCACGCTGGAAATATTGACCAGTAGAAGACAACAAGGTGGGCGGCCTTGGGAACAGGATCTGGATTTGGACCGCGATGCCCGCATCGGCATTGTCGAATACGCCCCCGGTGCACAAGTGGTGGCCAAGGGGCGGGTCTGGACCTCGCGGGGTATCGGATTTTATCCCAAGCACTTCATGCCTGAGCGCTACTACAAAGTGTGTCCATCATGCCGGAATGTGGCGATTGGCGAAACACCGGAGTTGGTGCCGCAAACCTGCCCCAAGTGCCAGGATGCAATGCCCGGCTTCCCTCGTGCATTTATCGAGCCGAGAAGTTTTGTAACCTCCGTGCATGAAAGCAAGGGTAAGGAACCGGGGATGACCCGCGTGCGCCCTCCGGTGGCGATGGAAACACAACTGGTAACCTCAGCCCGCGACGAGGATTTCTTGGATTCACCATTGCAAGGAATCACTTGGGCAATGCAGAACGCCAAAGCTGGCAACATGCTTGTCGTTAACCGTGGCAAAGGAGACGGCTTCAAGCGGTGTGGATGTGGCTATACGGAGGTCATTCCACGCGGTCGGTCGGCCAATTTTGTGCTTCCGTCGCACAAGGAGCCCTATACCGGGTCGGAATGCGCCCGGCCCGAGCGCTACAAGCCCCAAGACCTGGCCCATCAGTTCCGGACCGACGTTCTGCAATTGCGGATTGATCACCGGATACCCATGCCGCCGGATCTGGCTGCTGACGCCCAAGAATCCTTCCGGTTGGAAGTGGCCCGAACCCTGACCGAAGCAGTGCGGATCGCGTTGGTGGAAGACTTGGACATCCAAGATGGGGAGGTCACCGCCACCTTCCGCTGGTGTCTCAGCCAGGGGCCGGAGATCATCATTTTCGACTCCGTACCCGGCGGGGCGGGCTATGTGGGGATGTATTATCAGAAGTTCACAGCGAAGGACCTGATGAATAGGGCTGCCAGAATCCTCGAATGCGCCAAGAATTGTACCAACGGATGCAGTCACTGCGTCTGCACCTATTCAAACCAGATCTATTGGGACCAGTTTCGTCGGAACGACAGTCTCGTGTGGATTAAGAACTTGCTGGATTATGCAACGACGGAATGGAATCCCGGGGGAGCCCTGCAGGGCGCAACCAAGGCGGCGGTGATGCAGAAACTGGAGGAGGCGACCGCCCTTTCAATCTTCGCCCCCAGTCTGGGCAATTTCGTGGGATCGTTGAGCGTGGATGGCGAGGCGGACTTCGGTTTGGAACATTTCTTTCCTGAGTGGCCAACGATCCGACAATGGCTGGCAGGGAGGACGCCAAAACGAGTCAGCCTTTACTGCCAGGCCTTCCCTGCTTTCGGTGATGATCGGCTACCCAAAGCCGCATTCATGGCAGACTGGCTGCTGCCCGCCATCAACGAGGAGCGCTTGAACCTTTATCGAATCAAGGATGCCAAGGCGCTGCCAGCCAAGCTGAGACTCATTGGGAAACACAAGGATGGGGACTTTGCCATCTTCGATCTGGGTGGACAGGCTGCGATATTGGATCGCGTAGTCAGTGAACACGTTTTCTTGGGTCGCGCTCTAGCCACAAAAGATCTGGCGACGATTGAAACCGCCAGCGAACTACTGCCTGCCAAGACAGTCGAACCTCCCCAGAACTCGATTCGGACGGAATATACGCCCAATGCAGTCCGAAAACTGGAGGAAGACTTTTCGTTTTTGCGGGACGCAACCGTGGAGCGGATATTGATCAGTGATCCGTATATTACGGCCAACGAAGCTGCCTTCGATGCCTTCCAGAAGATCGTTGGGATCTGGGGGAAACTGTGGTCGGCGGTGCCCAAGGCAATAACCGTGCAGTATGCACAGGCTCCTGACGCGCAAGAAACGAGAACCAGAGAGACGATAGCTGCGAAAATGCGGGTATTTCTTATGGACCTCGGTGCCGTTGACTCCATGGTCTTTCAACTCCCGCGTCTCCGCGACCGGGATTTTCACGACCGACGAATCGAATTCTTGCTCAAGGTCGACGCCCCGACAACCGAGCGCCGCACGCGGCGTGTTGCAGCTGCAGTCGGTGGGGCTGGTCACAAGTCGCAACGCATTGTAGTTGAGCTGTCAGGTGGAATCTTCCGTCTGGTCACGCCGGGCAAGGAATGCCGCCTCTACCGAATCTCGGAAGCCTGATTTCAATTGGTCGCGGTAGGCACCGAGGGAAACATCGGTCCCTACCGCGACCCCTTTGAATGACCGCTTGCCTCGATGTAGTGGCGAGCTTGCACCCGGCTACGAAAACGGGGGATATCAATCGTACGGATGAAGAGCTCTACGCAACCGCACTGTTTGGAATCACTGTGATCACCCTACCGGTAGTCATCAAGACGATGAGCCCGTGCCTGGCCCCAGTCATGCGAAGATAAGACCGAACTTGCTGGTGATAGTGGTCGAGCGTTGATGGGGTGGGATTCACATCGCTCTTCCAGTCCACCACGATGTCGGGTCTCCCGTCGGCTGATAAGGTCAAAGCATCAGCGATGCCCGCCGTGGCGATTTCCTCGCCGCAATCAGCTCGCGAGGTATAGAGGGGAACCTCCGCGAGCAGACCGACGCGTAGCACTGCGATTTCCGGCAACGCCAATGTCCGCATCACACAGGCTGAAATTTCTTCCGCCGAAACACCTAGCCCCGGATCTGAGGCCGATGAATACCCCAACTCGCCGATCAGGACGTTCGCACGCGCGGTCACCGCCGCCGCCTCGCCTTGAGTCTCGCCTGTAAGGATTTCCTCCATGAGTTTGTGCAGAACAAGACCCCGATTCCGACCGCCTTGGATCACTAGGCCGTCAGCCGCTTCGCCCATCGGCTTACCTGAGGATTCAGCCCAGATCCGGACAGTGTCTTCCGTGGCAACTGTCTCACGTTCATCATGTCGACTTGGGGATTCCCATCGCAAAGTTTGGACATGAGCCGCAATCGACTGTGCCTCGGCTTTGAATGTTTCCAGACTTTGTGGGTTTTCTGGTTCAGGGGCCTCTTGGGGGATTTCAGTCGGGAAGCCAGAAACGTCGAGCACTGGAAGATCCTGTAGCTTCAGGTCGACCAACCGGATCCAAGCAGAATCGGGCTGCTCTGCGGCGATGCGCGGTAGGATCAGTAACTCCCTGGCCCGCGTGGCCGCAACGTACCAAAGTCGAACCCGTTCCCGCGCCAGCTCATCCTTCTCCGTTTGCAGGGCCGCCTCATGGCCTTCCGGGGAAATCCCCAAGACAGGGAAATAGAAAGTGCCTGTCTGCCGATCGATCACGGACGAACCCTTGAAGTTGGCCAGCGTCATGGTGTTGATCGGGATGACGATCGGCCATTCAAGCCCCTTGGCC
>SXGQ01140522.1_pt1 | contig 21807 bp, 17 predicted proteins | sample 3178371 | NCBI WGS metagenome assembly SXGQ01 (sample SAMN11356859, study PRJNA531348) | freshwater metagenome | isolation source: freshwater sample F1-20 | place: China: Fuxian Lake, Yuxi | collected 2017-12-25 | reverse complement strand
GCCGCTCTTCCAGGAGCAGGCGATGCGGCTGGCGGTGGTGGCGGCGGGCTTCACACCCGGTGAGGCCGACCAGCTGAGGCGGGCGATGGGAGCCTGGCGACGGCCGGGGGTGATCGACGAGTTTCACCGCCGGCTCGTCGATGGCATGCAGGCCCGCGGCCTTGCCGCGGAGTTCGCCGAGCGGGTGTTCCAGCAGATCCGCGGGTTCGGCGAGTACGGCTTCCCCGAGTCGCATGCCGCCAGTTTCGCCCTGCTGGTCTACGTCTCGGCCTGGCTCAAGCGGCACCACCCGGCCGCCTTCACCGCCGCGCTGCTGGGAAGCCAGCCGATGGGGTTTTACGCACCGGCGCAGTTGGTCCGCGACGCCCGGCAGCACGGGGTGGTGGTGCTACCGGTCGACGTCAATGCCAGCGGTTGGCATGCGGGGCTCGAGTCAACCACCGCGCGGCGCGGTGGTGCACGCGGACGGCGGGGACTGCCGGGGGGTGAACCGGTTGGCCGCCCGATGGCGGCGGCTGGATGGCTTGGCCATGGGCCGGCGGTCCGGTTGGGGCTCGAGCAGATCCATGGCCTCGGGGAGACGGCCGGGCGGCGGATCGAGGCGGCCCGCCGGCAGGGCCCGTTCCGTCTGGTGCACGAATTGGCCAGGCGCGCGGACCTCGACCGGGATCAGTTGCTGCACCTGGCCCGCGCCGGCGCCCTGGCATCGCTCGGGCTCGATCGGCGGCGGGCGGCATGGGAGGCGATGCGGCAGATCGACCCCCCTGGCCAGCGGCCACTGTTCGACCCGCTGGATGATGCCGATGAGGCCGGTGAGGCCGGTGAGGCCGGTGAGACAGAGGCGGGCTGCGCGGGACTGACAGAGGCGGGCTGCGCGGTTCCTACCGCGGCGGGCTGCGCGGTTCCTACCGGGGCGGGCTGCGCGGGATCCGATTCAGCATCCGATTCAGTGATGCTCCCTCGGTCGACGCCGCGGGAGGATGTGATCGCCGATTACCGTGCCGTGGGGCTGTCGTTGTCGGCCCACCCATTGTCTTTCGAGCGCCCGTGGCTCTCCGACCGGGGGGTGACCACGGCGGCGCAGGCAGCGACCGCACCGGAAGGGAAGCGGGTGTGCGTGGCGGGGATCGTGCTGGTGCGGCAGCGACCGGCCACCGCCAGCGGCATGATCTTCCTCACGATCGAAGACGAAACCGGCGCCGCCAATGTCGTCGTCCGGCCCGCGGTCTGGGAAGCCGCTGACCCTGCGGTGCGCCGTGCGGCGGTACTCCTCGTGCACGGCAGGATCCAGCGGCGCGGGATGGTGGTGCACCTGCTGGCGACCCGGCTGGAAATGGCCGTCTCGTCGCCCGGCAGCGATGCCGGCACCGGTCCACGGAACGATGGCGTGGCGACTGCGCCCCCCCCTGCCCTACCGCGGATGTCGAGGGATTTCCGCTGATCCGCGAGAGCGACCCGATCGGGCTACGGGCTACTCGCGGCAGCGAGGCCGGTGTCGGGCGTCTCCGCAGTGCCTCCGCGCCGTGCTGCTCAGTGCCGTGCCGCCTCTCCTCCCTGAGACTCTTTGCCCTGCGACTGTGCGCCGTGGCTCTCCGGCTCTCTGGCCTCCCCGCCGTGCCTGCATCGGCTACAACAGCCGTCATGACCGGTTCCGATCCCACCGCCGTCTTCACCACCGATCTCCCCCTCGGGCCGGTGCACCGCGGCAAAGTCCGCGACTGCTATCCGCTGGGCGACACCCTGCTTGTCATCAGCACCGATCGGATCAGCGCGTTCGACTGGGTGCTGCCCACGCCGATCCCCGGCAAGGGACAGTTGCTCACCGCGATCTCGGCGTTCTGGTTCGGTCTCCTCTCCAAGGGGCCGTCGCCCGTCGCCCACCACCTGCTCACCACCGACGTCGATGCGATGGATCTGCCGGCGGGGATCGATCGTGGTCCTCTCCGTGGCCGCACGATGCTCGTGCGCCGGGCGACCGTCGTGCCGTTCGAGTGCGTCGTCCGCGGCTGGCTGGCCGGATCGGGCCTCGCCGAATACCGCGCCGGCGGCAGCGTCTGCGGCGTGCCCCTGCCGGCCGGTCTCGCCGCCGGCGATCCGCTTCCCGAGCCGATCTTCACTCCCGCCACCAAGGCGGTCAGCGGCCATGACGAGAACGTCTCCTTCGCCGCCATGGCGGCGGCGGTGGGGGAGCCGTTGGCCGGCGACCTCCGGTGCCGGAGCCTCGAGGTGTATGCCCGCGGCGCCGCGCACGCCGCCTCGTGCGGAATCATCGTCGCCGACACGAAGCTCGAGTGGGGGCGCACGGCAGCGGGTGAGGTGCTGCTGGTGGACGAGGTGCTGACCCCCGACAGTTCGCGATTCTGGCCCGCGGACCGCCTCCAGCCGGGGCGCGTGCCCGAGTCGTTTGACAAGCAGTTCGTCCGCGACTGGCTCGAAGCGAGCGAATGGGACAAAGCGAGCCCTCCTCCCCCGCTCCCGACCGACGTCGTGGCACGGACGCGGGCAACCTATGCGGAGGCCTGCCGACGGCTGACCGGGGCGGTGCCGGCCGGGCTGGCGTGAACGCCTGCGCCGAGGCAGCGGTGCCGACGAACCAGCCGCGAAGCGACTCCGTGGTGGTGTGGGGGCGGTGGGTGGGAAAGGGTGCTGCCGACGGTTCCCGAGACGGTGTTTCCCGCCTGCATCATGGCGACGGAATGACCTTGGGGGAGGGCGACCGGCGGAACTAGAATCGCCGGGCTGGGGCTGTCGTGCCCCGCGATGCGTCTGCCACCCCAGGCTCCGCCCCATGCTCCGTTACTGGACTGCCGGTGAATCGCACGGGCCGTCCCTCGTCGCCCTCGTCGATGGGTTCCCGGCCGGCCTTGCAGTCGACTCGTCCGCCATCGATGCCGAACTGGTGCGGCGCCAGGGAGGCTACGGCCGCGGGGGACGGCAGCGGATCGAGACCGACGCCGTGCGGTTCCTCTCCGGGTTGTGGCGCGGGGTGACACTCGGCAGCCCGTTGGCCTTGGAGGTGGTCAACCGCGACGCGAAGCTCGAGCGGCTCGACGACGTCGAACGTCCCCGCCCCGGTCATGCCGACCTGCCGGGCGCCGTGAAGCACCTCGGTGGCGTGCGCGCGGTGCTCGAGCGTGCCAGCGCCCGCGAGACCGCCGCCCGGGTCGCCGCCGGGGCGCTCGCCAGGCAACTGCTGGCGGTCTTCGGCATCGACGTGGCGGGCTGGGTGACGGAGCTGGGCGGTCTCGCGCTCGGGGCGGCCGAGGGGGCGCTTCCCGAGCTGCGAACGCGGCGCGACTCGAGCGCCGTCTACTCGCTCCACCCCGAGCGTGATGCCGAGGTGACCGCCCTCATCGACCGGGTTGGCAAGGAGGGAGACACGCTCGGCGGTGTCGTCGAGGTGCGTGTCGACGGCCTGCCGATCGGCCTTGGAACCCATGCCCAGTGGGACCGCAAGCTCGACGGCCGCCTCGCCCAGGCCGTCATGGCGGTGCAGGCGATCAAGGGGGTGGAGATCGGTCTGGGGTTCGAGGCGGCGCGGCGCCGTGGGTCGCTGGTCCACGATCCGATCCACTACGACCCCGCGGTCCGCGACACGCGGCAATTGGGATTCACGCGGCCCACCAACAATGCCGGCGGCCTCGAAGCGGGGATCACCAACGGCCAGCCACTGGTGGTCAAGGCGGCGATGAAGCCGATCAGCACGCTCCGCAAACCGCTCGAGTCGGTCAACCTCCTCACCAAGCAGCCGGAGGAGGCGGCCTACGAGCGGAGCGACGTCTGCGCGGTCAGCGCGGCAAGCGTGATCGTCGAAAACGTGGTGGCCTTCACGGTCGCCGAGGCCCTCGTAGACAAGTTCGGCGGTGACAGCGTCGAGGAAATGCAGGCGCGGTGGACGTTGTTCCACGATTTGGCCAGACGGCGGTGAGGCTGGTCGCGGTGTCCGAGCGGAGAGAACAGGGATGTTCGTCGAACGGTCCGCCGGACAGATCCGGCTGGTGCGCCGGCTGTTCATCCTCTGCGGCCTCGCCCCGCTGGCAGGGCTGGTGGCGGTGGCCGCCTGGCGGCATGGCGACACCAGGCGCGGCTGGCTCGAGGACCGGATCGCCGCCGCGCTCTCCGCGCCCGTCTCGATCGGCGCCGTCACCGATTCGCGTCCCGGCGTGATGGTGCTCGAGGACGTCGTCGTCGGCGACACCGCGGCGGGAACCGGGCCGGCGGTGCGGCTCGCCCGCGTGCGCGTCGAAGAGTCGACCGACGAGATCAGGCTCGCCATCGATGCGTGGGAGTGTCCACCCGGGGTGGCACCCGTGCTCGCCCGGTTGCTGCGCGCCTGGCAGGATGGGGAATACCGCTTTCGTCGTCACTGGGTCGTCGATTGCGGCCGGCTCGGTTGGGGGACCGAATCGTCGGCACCGGCCCTCGAACGTGTGCGGGTCGAGTGTGTCGCCGCCGATCGCTCGCGCGCGGTGAGGATCCATGGTGTCACCGCGGGCGGTGACGGTGTCGATGTCCGCATCCTCAGGATGCAGGAAGCTGCCGGCGGAGAAGTGCGTTTCGAGGGGGAGTTGCGGTTCGGGGCACCGGTTCCGGCGGCGGTCGTTGCCGGCGTGCTCGGCCTCGGGCGGACGGTGGGGGCCGCCACGGTGACGCTCCAAGGGGAGGCGCGGTTTGTCTGGGGGGCTGACGGCTGGAGCGGCCGCTGCTCGGGCGTGGCGGACGGGGTGCCGCTCGGGAACCTGACCGCCGGACTGCCGTATGGCGTGGACGGGGGCGCGAGCGTGGCCGTCGATCACGCCGAGATCCGCTTTGGGCGCCTCGTCGACGCCCGGTTCGAATGCCGTGCCGTGCGCGGAACCATCAGCCGTCGTCTGGTCGCTGCGGCGATCGACTGGCTCGGCTGCCGGCCGGTGCGTGCCCTCTCCGGGGATGCCGACATCCCCTACCGCGAGATGGCGTGGGGGTGTCGTCTCGGTGACCATGGCATCGAGTTGGTCGGCCTCGGGACCGATGCCTCCATGCTCGCCGATGAGGCCGGACCACTGGTGGCGCCGCCGGTCGGGGTCATGCCTGCCGATCGCCTCGCCTGGTTGGTCTCGCCACCGGGGCTGCCCGTCGTGCCTGCCTCGTCGTGGACCGGCGTGCTTCTCCCGTGGCTCCCGATCCCCACGGCCGGCCATGCCGCCCCCGGCCGCGTGCAGCGCTGAAAGGCTGTCGCCGGAGTCGCGTGACGGATGGTTCCCGCTGGAAACCGTCAGCCTCCCCGGCCGTGGCTTCCGCCGGGAGATTGGTCCGCTTCACCCCCCATCTGCCGGCGCCGGAGAGGGATTTGACCTGGATTTGACGTTTCTTCGACGGGCGGCTGACGGGTGCCCGATGTCGATCGGCCGCCGATCGGTCACAGTAGGGGCCCGACGTCACGGCGGCTGACCGGACGGCGACCCCGAGGACAGGATTCCCGCATGCACACCGCCCCGCTTTCTGCCGGTGATCGCCGATCGACCGTGCTCGAGGATGCCGCTCCCGGGTCTGCCGCCGATGCCTCCTGGACGGAGCCCGGCGAGGATCTGGGCGTCGAGCCACGGCAGGAGGGGCGTCGCGGGTGGGCCGACCTCGATTGGCCCGCGGTGCTCTGGATCGGTGGGATCCACCTCGCCGCGCTCGCCGCACCCTTCACCTTCACCTGGTCGGGGTTGGCGATCTGCCTGGCGCTCTACTGGGTGACCGGCGGGCTGGGTGTCTGCCTCGGCTATCACCGCCTGCTCACCCACGGCAGTTTCACCACCACCCCGTGGGTGCGCTGGTTCTATGCCTTCCTCGGTGGGATCTCCGGTGAGGGTTCGGCGCTGGTGTGGGTGGCCAACCATCGCAAGCACCACGTCTACAGCGACCAGGATGGAGACCCGCACTCGCCGCGCGACGGCGGCCTCTGGTCTCACATGCTCTGGCTGTTCCCCAGCCACTCCACCGCCGAGGTGGAGGCCCATGTCCGCCGCTGGGCTCCCGATCTCCAGAAGGACAAGGGAATCGCCTTCCTCCACAAGACGTTCCTGCTGTGGCACTTCATCATCGGTGGGGCGCTGCTCGCTTCCGGCTGGCTGCTCCACGACCGGGCCACCGGTGTCTCGTGGCTGGTGTGGGGCTTGGCGGTGCGGATGGTGATCGTGTTCCACGTCACATGGTTCGTGAACTCGGCGACCCACATGTGGGGCTATCGCAACTACGAAACCACCGATGACTCACGGAACCTCTGGTGGGTCGGTCTCCTGGCGTTCGGTGAGGGTTGGCACAACAACCACCATGCCTTCCAGCGGATGGCCCGGCATGGCCACCGGTGGTGGGAGGTGGACGTCACCTATTGGGCGATCCTCGTGATGGAGCGGCTCGGATTGGCCTGGAACGTGGTGCATGATGCCCCTGGTCGCGGGGCTGCGGGTGGGCCTGGTCGCGGGGCCTCCGGGGCGCCCAGCCGCCGCGAATCGGATGGGGCCGCGGCGCGTCGGGAGCCCGGGGCGAGCCGTAGGCAGGGCTGAACACGCGGGGTTTTCCCCCGACGCTGTTGCATTTTTTGGTGGCCCCGATACACTCTCCGCACGTAAATCACGGGTTTCACACGTTGTCCGGCCCCTCGGATCGGTCGCCCCACGTTGGGCGGATGTCGGCAGATGATCACAAAAGACCGCAAGAATGAATTGATCGGCGCGTTCCGTCGCGGGAAGGCCGACACCGGCTCCGCGGAGATCCAGATCGCGCTGCTCTCGAGCCGCATCACCCATCTCACCGACCATTTCAAGAAGCACACGAAGGATTTCGCCAGTCGCCGCGGCCTGCTGATGATGGTCAGCCGGCGGCGGAGGCTTCTTGACTATCTGAAGCGGACCGCACCGCAGCGGTACCTCGACATCATCAAGCGGCTGGAGATCCGCAAGTAAGTCTTTCCCCGGATCCCCGGGGCGACACGGGTGTGTCGCCGGTGTGGATGGGGTCGATGTCGAGAAGTCGTCGCGGAAGGTTGGCCGCCGGTCTTTGTGGTGGCTGGATCCGCGTGGGCCCCCGTGATCACGTGGCAGGAGCTGTCGGTCGCTCGCGCGGATGTTTCCGCGTTGGCCGGCGGCCGCTGTCCGGGGTGCCGCAGTGGAACCATGTCGGTTCCTCCGCCCCGAGTATCGGTCCCGAGTATCGGTCGCATGGGCATGTGTCCTGGCCGAATCAGCGCCGATGTGTCGATGGGTGTGGGAAAACGAAGGGAAAGCAGACGTGAAATCACGAGTGGAACGGACGATCGGCGGTCAGGTTCTCAGCATGGAAACCGGCGTGCTCGCCAAGCAGGCGGCCGGATGTGTGGTGGTCCGCTACGGCGACACGACAGTCCTGGTGGCGGCTGCCACGGGTGCTCCGCGGGCGGGCATCGACTTCTTTCCGCTGACCTGCGATTACCGCGAGCGTGCCGCGGCGGCGGGCAAGTTTCCCGGCGGGTTCCTCAAACGTGAGGGGCGGCCGACGATGAAGGAGACCCTCACCAGCCGCCTGATGGACCGTCCCATCCGCCCGCTGTTCCCCGACGGGTTCTACGACGAGGTCCAGATCCAGGCGTCGGTCCTCTCCAGTGACAAGCAGAACGACGGCGACGTGCTGGCGATGAACGGGGCCTCGGCGGCGCTGTGCGTGTCGCAGTTGCCGTTCCGCGGTCCGCTCGGCAGCGTCAGGCTGGGGCATGTCGGCGGGGTGTTTGTCCCCTTTCCGACCCAGGACCAGCTCGAGGAGAGCGATCTCGACCTCGTCATCTCCGGCAGCGAAACGGCCGTCCTCATGATCGAGGGCTTCGCCCGGGAAATGCCCGAGGAGCGGATGCTCGAGGCGATCGCCGAGGCGCACCGGATCGTGCGCGAGCTCTGTGCCATGCAGCACGAACTGGTGCGGCAGGCGGGCAAGCCGAAGAAGGACTACGTGCTCGCCGACTACTCTCAACTCCGCAACCGGCTCACCGACGGCTACCTCGCCGCCCTCAAGGGGGCGAAGGGGCTGCAAGGGAAGCAGGAGCGGGCCGAGGCGGTCAAGGTGGTGAAGGAGCGGGCGAAGGCGGAGGTCTGCCCGAGCGAGCCTTCCCCCGGGCGTGCCGGTGATGCCGGCGGGGTGAGCGACGCCGACTTCTCCCATGTCTGGCACGGGCTCGAGGAGCGTGCTGTCCGCGAGTTGATCCTCGCCGGGACACGGCCCGACGGCCGGGGCTACACGACCCTGCGGCCGATCGCCTGCGAGGTCGATCTGCTGCCCCGCGTCCACGGTTCGGCGATGTTCCAGCGCGGTGAGACCCAGGCCCTGATCACCATCGTGCTCGGCACGGGGAAGGACGAGCAGCGTGTCGATGGACTGATCGACGAGTACTCGAAGAAGTTCATGCTCGACTACTACTTCCCGTCGTTCTCCGTCGGCGAGGTGCGGCCGATCCGTGGGCCCGGGCGCAGGGAGATCGGCCACGGTGCGTTGGCGGAGCGGAGCGTGAAGCCGGTGCTGCCCGACCCCGACCAGTTCCCCTACACGATCCGGGTGATCTCCGATATCCTCGAGTCGAACGGCTCCAGTTCGATGGCCTCGGTGTGCGGTGCGACCCTCGGTCTGATGGCGGCCGGTGTGCCGATCAGCAATCCGGTCGCCGGCATCTCGGTGGGGCTCGTCAAGCAGTCGGAGCACGAGTGGAAGCTCCTCACCGACATCATCGGCGACGAGGACCACTACGGCGACATGGACTTCAAGATCGCCGGTTCCCACAAGGGGATCACCGGGATCCAGCTCGATCTCAAGATCGACGGGATCTCGGCGGCGATCATCGAGGCCACGCTGCGTCAGTCGCGTGAAGCCCGCCTCGAGATCCTCCGGGCGATGCTGTCGGCGATCCGGCGGCCGCGGACCGAGATTTCCGTGCACGCTCCGCGGCTGCTGCGGACCCGGATCGAGCCCGACAAGATCGGCCTGCTCATCGGTCCGGGCGGCAAGACGATCCGCGCCATCCAGGAGTCGACCGGCGCGAGCATCGAGGTCGAGGACGACGGCACGGTGACGGTGGCGAGCCACGACGCCGAGGGGGCGATGGCCGCGCTTGCCAAGGTGGAAGCGCTCACCGCCAGCATCCAGGTCGGCCGGATCTACGAGGGCCGGGTGACGAGCGTGAAGGACTTCGGTGCCTTCGTCGAACTGGTGCCCGGCAAGGACGGCCTGTGCCACATCAGCGAACTGTCGGACGAGTACGTCGGCAGCGTCGCCGATGTCTGCCGCGTGGGCGACATCATGCGGGTCAAGGTGATCGCGGTCGACGACCAGGACCGTGTGAAACTCAGCCGCAAGGTCGCGATGCGCGAGCTTGCCGAGAAGGGTGCGCAGCCGGGGACGGAGTCGTGAAGTCTGCCGGTCGGCGGCTCGTGCGACAGGACGGCCTTCCGCATGACGGTGGTCGGGACGGCAATGCCGCTCGGCCACCGTCGCGGGGCCGGCTGCCCGGGCCGCGCGGAATCACTCCGCGGTGGGCTTCCGGCAGGGAAATCGTCCGCGGCGTCGGTCACGCGAGTGGCTCAGGCGGGCCCGCGAGGCTGGTCGCCCGTGGGCTGTCGTCCGCCAGCCTGACCACGTGAACGGGGGGCGGCTGAGCATGGACTCTCCGGGCGAGTCCGGCGCCGCCCGCGCGGCGCATGTCTACGCCGAGCTGGCCGCGCTCGTGGGGGCGCTGGCCCATGAGATCCGCAATCCCCTCTCGACGATCAAGCTCAACATGGACCTCCTCGCGGAGGACTTTGAGGGCACCGATCCCGCGTCGCCGACCAAGCAGCGCGACCGGCGCGCGCGGGCGAAGATTGACGTGGTGCGGCAGGAATGCGATCGGCTCCAGAAGCTGCTTGGCGATTTCCTCGACTTCGCCCGGCAGGAATCGCTCCATCTCGAGCCTGGCAGCCTCAACAGCGAAGTCGAGCAGTTGCTCGATTTCTTCGCCCCGCGGGCGGTGGACGCACAGGTGGACATCGTCCGGTATCTCGACCCCGAACTGCCGATGGTACGGCTCGACAGGGATTCGTTCCGGTCCGCCGTGCTCAATCTCCTCATCAACGCCGTGCAGGCGCTCGAGTCGGGGGGGCAGATCGTCGTCCGGACCCGTCCGGCCGGTCTGGGAGTCGTGCTCGAACTGATCGACACCGGACCGGGAATGGACGAGGAGACACTCGCCAAGGTGTTTCGCGCGTTCTACTCCACGAAGCAGGGGGGTTCGGGCCTCGGTTTGCCCACCGCCCGGAAGATCATCGAGGCCCATGGCGGGACGATCGACATCGAAAGCGCGCCACGCCGGGGGACGCGCGTCACCATCTGGTTGCCTGCTCCACCCCGCCTGCCGACCGCTGAGAAACCAGCGACCCCGAGGAAGGGCCCGCCGGGGAAGGATCGGTCGGCTGGAACCCCGGGCGAGGGCTGACACCCATCCGCACCGCCCGCCGGCGCTCCCTCCCGGCGGCGTGGCGGTGCGGTCCCGTGAGCCGGCCGCGTGGGAACTGGACGGGCCGACTCGGGCGATCGTACGATCGAAATCATGACCAGCCTGTCAGCACCTCCGGAAGAGACGACCGCCGCTGCGGCGGATGGTGGGCCCCAACGGCTCGCGCGGGTGCTCGTCGTCGACAACGACATCGTCCACGCCCGGACGATGGGCGAGGGCCTGAGCCGGCTCGGGTACCAGTGCATCGTCGCCGGCAGCGGCAACGAGGGGGCCAAGCGCCTCGAGGCCGAGACCTTCGACGTGGTCGTCACCGATCTGATGATGAACGACATCGGCGGCCTGGAGATCCTCGCCCGGGCCAAGCGATCGGCACCGGAGACGGAGGTGATCGTCGTCACCGGGCACGGGACCGTGCCGTCGGCGGTGGCCGCGATGCAGCAGGGGGCGTTCACCTACCTGCAGAAGCCGCTCGACCTCGGGCACCTGCGGACGGCGGTGGAGCGTGCCTCGGAGGGTGGCCGGCTGAAACGGCAGAACCTCGAGCTCAACCGCCGGCTCGACGAGAAGTTCGGCTTCGAGGGGGTGGTGGGCTCGAGCCCGCAGATGATCGCACTCATCGACCGCCTCAAGCGGATCGCCCCCACCGATGCCACCGTCCTCATCCAGGGGGAGACGGGCACGGGCAAGGAACTGGTCGCACAGGCGATCCACCAGAACAGCCCGCGGAAGACCAAGCCGTTCGTCGCGCTCAACTGTGCGGCGCTGAGCGAAAACATCCTCGAGAGCGAACTCTTCGGCCATGTCCGCGGCGCGTTTACCGACGCCTCCAGCGACCGTATCGGCAAGTTCGAATTCGCCAACGGTGGCACGTCGTGCCTCGACGAGGTCGGCGACCTGCCGATGGCCACGCAGATCAAGCTGTTGCGCGTGCTCGAGTCGGGGGAGATCACCCGCGTGGGGTCGAATACCCCGGTGCGCGTGAACGTCCGCATCCTCTCGGCGACCAATCGCAACCTCGAAGAGGCGATCGCCTCCGGTTCCTTCCGCAGCGATCTCTACCACCGGCTCAAGGTGGTCACGATCGCCATCCCCAGCCTGCGTGAGCGGGCTGCCGACATTCCCCTCCTGATCGAGCACTTCGTCAGGCAGTTCGCCCGGCGGCACGGCAAGGCGATCAAGGGGATGTCGCTGCCGGCGCGGATCAAGCTCGGGGCCTTCCCCTGGCCGGGCAACGTCCGTCAGCTGCGCAACGTGATCGAGAGCATGGTGGTGGTCGATTGCGACGAGACGCTCGACATCGACGATCTGCCCCTGGAGCTGGAACCGGCTGTCCCGGCGGAGCGCGCGAGTACCGCCGAGCCGTTCCCGGCATCGCTTGCGGCGCTGGTGGGCCGGCCGCTCGAGGAGGTCGAGCGGATCTTCATCAGTGAAACACTCAAGCTCACCGGTGGCAATCGCGAGCAGGCGGCGGAACTGCTCGGCATCGGTGAACGGACGCTGTACCGCAAGATCAAGGAGTTCCAACTCTCCTGAACCCCGTCGGGCCGACGGCACCGCAACCCGTTTGGCGGGGAAGCATGCCGGTGGCCTGCCACTCCGATGGTGGAGCCGGTTCCGGACCGACGTTCGCCAGCCCCACCCATGCCACGCATCCAGTCCCTCCCCGCCGCCGTCGTCAACCGGCTCGCCGCCGGCGAGGTGGTGGAGCGTCCTGCGAGCGTCGTCAAAGAGCTGCTCGAGACTGCGATCGATGCAGCCCCGTCGCGCATCGACGTCGCCGTCGAGCGCGGGGGCACGGCGCTTGTCAGGGTTGCCGACGATGGTACCGGCATCGACGCCGACGATCTCCCGCTGGCGGTGTCACCCCATGCCACGAGCAAGCTGCGCGTCGCTGAGGACCTCGAGCGGATCGAGACGCTCGGCTTCCGCGGCGAGGCGCTCGCGTCGATCGGGGCCGTTTCCCGGCTCGTGCTCGCCTCCCGGTCGGAGGCTTCCGACCGGGGCGCGGCGATCGAGGTCGACAGCGGACGGGTGGGGGTGGTCCGGCCCGAGGGGCGGGCCCGCGGCACGGCGGTGGAGGTGCACCAGTTGTTCGGCCACGTGCCGGCCCGGCGTGCCTTCCTCCGCTCGCCGGCCACCGAGTGGTCGCACTGCGCCGAGGCGTTCGTGCGCACCGCCCTGGCGCATCCCGGAGTGGCGTTCTCACTGACGCACAACGGCAAGCTGATCCACGATCTGCCACAGGCGGGCGACTGGCGCGACCGGATCGCGGCGATCTACGGGCGGGCTCTCGCCGCCCGGCTCATCGATCTTGAGGCCCGCGACGGCGACATCGCGGTGAGCGGGTTGGTTGGGCGGCCGGAGGACGATCTGGCGACCGGTCGTCTCCAGCACTTCTTCGTGGGTGGCAGGCCGTTCCGCGACCGCACCATCCTCCACGCCGTCCAGGAGGGCTACCGTGGCGTGCTCCTCTCGGGGCGGCAGCCGATCGTCTTCCTGCGGTTCGATCTGCCCCCTGCGGCGGTCGATGTCAACGTGCACCCCGCGAAGATGGAGGTTCGTTTCCGCGAGCCGGATCGTCTCCACCGCCTTGTCTGCGCCGCGCTCCGCGGTCGCTTCCTGGAGACCGACCTGCGGACCGCGTTCGACGCGTCGCGCGTGGTGTCGCCGGAGCCGGCCTCGAGTCCCGCAGTCCCTCCCCGGGAGCCTTTGCCGTGGGACCGACCGCCGGTCGGCGCCGGGCCGGTCGCGGCAACCGCCCCACCGCCGTGGCGGATGCCCACCGACGGCGTCGCCCCCGGGCCGCGCGCCGCTGACGCGCCCGTCTTTGCCGACCCGCGGCCGGCGGAACTCGCCGTGCAGATGCACGGCCGCTACATCGTGGTCGAGACGGCGGAGGGGATCGAGGTCATCGATCAGCATGCCCTCCACGAGCGGGTGCTCTACCAGCGCCTCCGTGAACAGGTGGCATGCGGCGGCCTCGAGGTGCAGCCGCTGTTGATCCCGGAGCGCGTCGAGTTGGGGGCGGCAGACCTGGAACTGGTCCGTGATCATGGCGGGGCCCTCGCCCGGGCGGGACTGCGCGTGGAGCCATTCGGCGGCAGCACGGTCATCGTGAGCGGAAAACCGGCCCTCGTGGGCACCACTCCCGGGGAGGAGATCCTCGAGGAGACTCTCGGCCGTCTGAAGGCGTTGTCGGGCAACCCTCCGCCGGGGATGATCGTCGACGAGGTGCTCCACGGCCTCGCCTGCCGGGCCGCCGTGAAGGCCGGAGACCCGCTCCGCCAGGCCGAGGTCGATGCCCTCGTCGAGGAGCGTCACCGCTGCATCGATGCCCACCACTGTCCGCATGGTCGCCCCACGTCGTTGACCCTTTCCCGGCAGGAACTCGATCGCCAGTTCCGTCGCACCTGACCAGGCTGCAGCACCACGCCGCCGACCGCACCAGCCCCGGAGGAGATGATGATCTGTGTCGGGATCGCCCGGGGCCGCCATCGCCATGTGATCGCCGAGCACCGCCACCTCGCGGACAACGGTGTGGGATTGGTGGAACTGCGGCTCGATTTCATCCAGGGCAACGTCCAGGTGAGGCGGCTCCTCGCCGACCGGCCCTGCCCGGCGGTGGTCACCTGCCGGCGGCCGGCCGACGGCGGCCACTGGTCGCGGTCGGAAGAGGAGCGGCGCCTCGTCCTCCGGACCGCGATCGTCGAGGGGGCCGACTACGTCGACCTCGAGGACGACATCGCCGGGGCCGTGCCCCGCTATGGGCGCACGAAGCGGATCGTCAGCCATCACGATTTCACCGGCACGCCCGCCGATCTCGACAGCCTGCAACGGCAGATGGCCGCGCTCGATGCCGACGTGGTGAAGATCGCCACGATGGCCACCTGCCCCGAGGACAACCTGCGGATGCTGGAGATGGTGCGCGGCGCGGAGATCCCCACCGTCGGGATCTGCATGGGCGAGATCGGCATGCCCACGCGGGTCCTCTGCGGCCGCTTCGGATCCCCGTTCACCTATGCCACCTTCCACGAGGACCGGCTCCTCGCCCCCGGTCAGATCGGCTGGCGGCAGATGCGCGATGTCTACCGCTACGATTCGATCACCCCCGCGACGAAGGTCTACGGCGTGATCGCCGATCCGGTGGCACACAGCTATTCGCCGGTGGTCCACAACGCCGCGCTCGCGGAAGCGGGCATCGACGCGGTCTATCTGCCCTTCCGGGTCCCGGCCGAGAACCTCGACGAGTTTCTCTTCGAGGCCCATCGGTGGCCGCTGTCAGGGCTGAGCGTGACGATCCCGCACAAGGAGGCGGTGTTGCGGCACGCGCAGCGGAGTGACGAGATGGTGAAGGCGATCGGTGCCGCGAACACGCTGGTCTTCTCCGCCGACGGTCCGGAGGCCTTCAACACCGACGCCGATGCCGCGGTTGAGAGCCTCGAGGCCACGCTCCGCGACCACGGCCACGAAGGGCTCGTCGATGTCAACGCCGTGAACTCGGCGCTCGTGCTCGGCGCCGGTGGTGCGGCCCGGGCGCTGGCCTTCGGCCTGAAGCGACGGAAGATCGACGTCACCGTCGCCGCCCGGACGGTGGAACGCGCCAAACGGATCGCGGCCGAGGTGGGCTGCAAGGCGGTGGACTGGACCGCCCGCCACCGCATGCCGTTCGGGTGCGTGGTCAACGCCACGCCGGTGGGGATGCATCCCAATGTCAACGAATCGCCCTTCGAACGGGAGCACCTCCGACCCTACATGGTGGTGTTCGACACCGTGTACAATCCGGAGAATACCCTGCTCATCAAGGAAGCACGGCAGGCCGGCTGCCGGATCGTGACCGGGGTGGACATGTTCGTCCGGCAGGCGGCGATCCAGTTCCAGATCTGGCATGATCGACCGGCGCCGGAGAAGGTGATGCGGGAGGCGCTCAAGCGGGCCACCGCCTCGGCCAAGCAGCCCGCCTGAATCCCGGCACGCCGCTGCCCATGCCCACCGTCACGCTCATCGGCTACCGCGGGACCGGCAAGACGACGGTCGCCCGGCTGTTGGGCGAGCGCCTCGGGATCCCGTGGTGGGATGCCGATGTGGAACTCGAGGCCCGGGTCGGCCGGTCGGTCGCCGCGCTCGTCGCCGAACGCGGCGAGCCGGCCTTCCGCGACGAGGAGTCGGCGGTGCTGGCGACGCTCATGGAACGGGGGACCGGGGTGCTGGCCACGGGAGGGGGCGTGGTGCTGCGCGCGGCCAACCGTGACCTCCTGCGGACGTCCGGCGGCCGGCTGGTGTGGCTCACTGCCGAGCCGGCGATCATCCGCCAACGGTTGGCTGCCGACCCCGCCACCGCGGCACGACGGCCGGCTCTGCAGGGGACCGATCCATTGGCGGAAGTGGAGGCTGTGCTCGAGGCCCGGTTGCCGCTCTACAGGGCCTGCAACGCCGTGGCGATCGATGCCGGTACGCTCGCGCCCGCAGCGGTGGTCGAGCGGATCGTGGGGCTCGTGGCTGGGTCGGCCGGAGAGAAGCGATGAGCGCCGGGCCGCTGGCCGGAGCCCTGGGGCCGCTTGCCGCCGTGCTCGGGGGTGCCGTGCTCGGCGTCCTCGTCTCCCACGCGGTGTGGTGGCTCGTGCGCGTCGAGGGTGGGGCCACGGAGGATTTGCCGGCCGCGCCGCGCATCCGGCCGGCGGGCATCGGTGCGGCTGTCGCGTTTGGTCTCTGGTGGTGGGAGGTGGTCTGTGGCGGCCAACTCCCCGCCACGAGCGGTGCCGTGAGCGCCGCCGGCGCCCTGCACGCCCGGTTCGTCGCCCACATGCTGCTCCTGGCGCTGATCGCCGCCGCGTCGTGGATCGATTTCCGACTCCGCGTGATTCCCGATGCGATCACGTTGCCGGGTGTCGTGGCGGGCATGCTGGCCGCTTGGCTCGTGCCGGGGCAACTCCTGCCGGTGGCCGTGGAGGTGCCCCGGTCGTTCGCCGTGCCGCTCGTCGAGGTGGACGTCCTCGCCGCCGCGGGTGGCCTGAACACCGCGTCAGCGCCCTCCTGGCTGGCGGCCCGTCCGGAATGGTGGGGTCTGGTGACGATGACGGTGATCGTCGCCGCCTGGTGGTGGGTGTGCACGCCCGGCGGCTACGGCCCGCGTCAGGAGGGGCTGCGGCGGGCCCTCGGCGCGGTGCTGGCCGTCGCGATGGCCGCCGCCTGGTGGGGCGGTGGGCGGGCCCATGGCGGGTTGATGGCATCCCTGGTGGGGATCGCCGCCGGTGGCGGGCTGGTCTGGGCGACGCGTGCCGGGGCGAGCCTGGCGATGGGCCGGGAGGCGATGGGGCTCGGCGATGTCACGTTGATGGCGATGGTCGGGGCGTGGCTGGGCTGGCAGGCCGCGGTGATCACGTTCTTCCTCGGCGTGTTTCTCGGGGCCGGTTTCGCGGCAGTCCGGCGCGCGGTGGACGACGACACCGAGATGCCCTTCGGTCCGTCCCTCGGCCTCGGTGCGGCCGTGACGCTGGTGGCGTGGAGGCCGCTGTGGGCTGCTTTCGGTCCATCGTTCGAACGGCCCCTGGAATTGGTCGCCGTGCTCGGGCTGGTGGTGGTGCTCACGGCGGTCGCTCTCGCCGCCCTCCAGTGGTGGCGGCGAGTCCGCTCCTGACGTAGCGCCGAGGGCCCGTTCCCGGAGGGGATGCCGCGGGGACCGCGGTTTTCCCCGTGCCGAGCCGACCTTGCTGCTGGTCGGGCGGGTGGCCTACCATCCCGCCCCCCGCGCGGGTCCGTGCCGTTGCCGCCAAGACCGATGCTGCGGTGCCGGCACCACGTCGCGGATGTGCCCCGGTTCGCCCGTCCAACGCCTGCCGGCCCTGCGCTGGAGCCTCCCGTGTCGGTCCGTCACCTTCCCTGCCGCTGCGGATGGCTGGTCATGGTCATGGCGGCCGCCGGCTGCTCCAACCGTCCTGCCTGGCTGACCACCGCGCCGCAACCCCTGGTCGCGCCTGCCGCCGTCACCACGACCGCGCAGCCCGGCTTCCCGGCCGCCACCACGCCGATCCCCCTGCCCTCCTATGCCGATCCCGGGCTGGCGGCGGCGCGCAGCGCCGAGGAACGGAGCCGCGCCGAATCGCGGCTCCTCCAGGACGAGGTGGCCGCCCTGCGGGAGCAACTTGCCAGCACGTCCACCCAACTCGCCCAGGCCCGGGCAGCCGCCCGACCGGTTCCCCCCGAGCTGCCCGCAGGCGCCGTGGGGCCGACTCCGTCGCCCATCGCACCCGCACTGGCCGACGCGCTGCCGCGACTGGCGGTCCCGCAGGCGACCGTGCGGCCCGACGGCGGGGTGATCCGCATCGACATTCCCGCTGACCGACTGTTCGAGCCCGGGACCGCGGGCCTCCTCCCCGGTGGAGCGACGATCCTCACGGAAGCGGCCACGGAGATCGAGCGGGTCTGTCCCGGCCACTTCGTCGGCATCGAGGGGCACACCGACAATCAGCCGCTTCCGGCGGGCACGCGCGGGTCGGCGCATCAGCTCGCCTCCACCCGGGCCGCGGCGGTCTTCGACTTCCTCACCGAGCGGACCGCACTCACCGCCGGGCAGTTGTTCATGGTGGCCCACGGTCCGAACCATCCGCTGGTCTCCAATGCCACCGCGGCGGGGCGCACGCGCAACCGGCGGATCGAGTTGGTGATCTACCCGGAACGGGCTCCCACGCGGAACACGGCCGCCGCCCCCGCGACACCGTGAGACGGGCGTTATCCGCTGCTACACTGGCTCGCATGCTGACGATCGTCGACTACGGCAGTGGCAACCTGCGCAGCGTCCAGAAGGCCTTCGAGCGTCTCGGGTGTCCTGCGCTCGTGACCGATGATCCACAGCGTGTCGCTGAGGCGGATCGGCTCGTCCTGCCGGGGGTTGGGGCGTTCGGCGATGCGATGCGCGAACTGTCGGGCCGCGGGCTCGTGGAGCCGATCCGCGCCCATCTCCGGGCCGATCGCCCGTTTCTCGGCATCTGCATGGGGCTCCAGCTGCTGTTCGAGACCGGCTTGGAGGGAGGCCGGCACGCAGGACTGGGCGTGTTCGCCGGCGACGTCGCCCGGTTCGACGTCGCGCCGCCGCTCAAGGTGCCACACATGGGGTGGAACACCGTGACCTGGCAGGGGCGCGGCCGCGATTGGATCGACGCCCCCGTCCCGGCCCACTACTACTTCGTCCACTCGTATGCCGCCCGTCCACGCGATGCCGACGTCGTCGCCGCCACCTGCGACTACGGCGGCCCGTTCTGTGCCGCCGTGGCGCGGGGTCGGCTGCTGGCGACGCAATTCCATCCCGAGAAGAGTCAGGCGGCTGGGATGGCGCTGTTGGAGGCGTTCCTTCACGCCACGCGCGATGTCGAGCGGGCCTGCACGGGGTGAGTCACGATGGATCTCTGGCCGGCGATCGATCTGCGCGGGGGCCGGTGTGTCAGGCTGCGCCAGGGTGACTACGAGAGGGAGACCGTCTTCGACGCCGATCCGGTCGAGGTGGCACGACGGTTCGTGGCCGCCGGCGCCAGACGCCTCCATCTCGTCGATCTCGACGGCGCGAAGGCCGGTGGTCCGGTCCAGGCCGACCTGGTCGCGCGGATCGCGGCGGCCGCCGCGGTGCCCTGTCAGGTGGGGGGAGGCATCCGCACGCTCGCGACCGCCTCCCACTACGCGGCGCTCGGCATCTCCCGGCTGGTGGTCGGGAGTGTCGCCGTGGAAGAGCCCGAGCTGCTCGTCAGCCTGGCGGAAACCCTACCCGGCAGGATCGTGCTCGGGCTCGACGCCCGCGACGGGCGGGTGGCGGTGCGCGGCTGGCAGGAAACCAGCAGCATCACCGCCCGCGAGCTGGTTCGGCGTCATGCCCGCCTCCCCCTCGCGGCCGTCGTCTACACGGACATCGCCACCGACGGGATGCTGTCCGGGCCCAACCTGGCAGCGCTGGCCGACCTGATCGCCGCAAGCGATCTGCCGGTGGTCGCCTCAGGGGGGATCGCCGGCGCGGATGACCTTCGTGACGTGGCCCGGTTGGGTGCGGCCGGCTGCATCGTCGGCCGTGCGCTCTACGACGGCGGGCTCGATCTCGGTGCCGCGCTTGAGGCCGCCGGCGACAGGTGATGGTTCGGTGACCTGGGGTCGGTACCGCCCTGCCCCTCCCCCGGGCCGGCGTTCAGGGCCCACCGCCATGAGGCGCCGGGGTGGCGGCCCGCAGAGTCGGGCTTCCTTTTCCCAGGATCGCGGCGACGAGGGGCGGGAACAGGGGTTTTTCAGCGATCCTCAACTCCGGCAGGCTCCGGCGCCGACCGAGATGATCGCGGGCCGGGGAGGCTGAGGCGATTGCCAGCCCCGCGGCCCGCCCCTACGATCCACGATCATGGCCGCCGACATCCGCCTCAAGGAGCAGTTGCCCGAGCTGACCAGGAGGATCGTCGAGACGTATCAGGATGTCCCGACGATCCAGTATCTCGGCCACTGCCCCCTGCCCAGCAACGAGACGATCCAGGGAATCTGTGAGGACCTGAAGGAGATCATCTACCCCGGCTACCGCCGGCGCGAGAATCTCCATCTGGGCAACGTCACCTACCATGTCGGTGACCTCGTCGACGGCCTGCACGACAAGCTCACCAGCCAGATCGGTCGGGCGCTCCGCCACAGCGTCTCGGCCCAGCAGGCCGCAGCCGAGCGCGGCAGCGAGGTTCCCGCGGTACCCGACGACGTGCGACATTGCGTCGACGAGGCGGATTTCGAAGCCCTCGGTCAGGCGAAGGCGATCGAGTTCCTCGAGCAGATCCCGGCGCTGCGCCGCGTGCTGGCCACCGACGTGCAGGCCGCCTACGACGGCGACCCGGCGGTCCGGACGCTCGACGAGGTGATCTTCTGCTATCCGGGTCTCGAGGCGGTGACGATCCACCGCCTCGCCCATCAACTCCACCACCTCCAGGTGCCGCTCATACCGCGGATGATGACGGAGTGGGCCCACTCGCGGACCGGGATCGACATCCATCCCGGCGCCGTGATCGGCGAGACCTGCGAGATCGGCAACCACGTGAAGCTCTACCAGGGCGTCACGCTCGGGGCGCTCTCGTTCCAAACCGATGCCGACGGCCATCTGGTCCGCGGCACCAAGCGGCATCCGACCATCCAGGACCGAGTGGTGATCTATGCCAATGCCACCGTCCTCGGAGGCGCCACCGTCATCGGCCATGACTCGGTGATCGGCAGCAATGTCTGGCTGACCAGATCGGTCGGCCCGCGGACGACGGTCGTCCTCGAACGTCCGAAGCTGCGGATGCGCGGCGAGGAGCCGTCGGAGTCGGACTACCAGATCTGAATTCAGATCTGCTTCAGCGCCGCGCCTGCTCGGCCGCCCGCACCAGGGCACGCGACGAAGCCTGCTTGTGGGCCTTTTCGTTGATCGCCTCGTCGCCGGCAGCGCGGGAGGAGCGGATCGCCTCCAACTCCGCCCGTGCCTGGCCGACGTCGATCGTCTCCGCCGGCAGCGCCCGTTGGGTGATCACCGTCACGACGTCGTGATTGACCTCGACGAAGCCGCCATCGACGAACACCCGCCGCGCCCCACCCTCGCCGGCCGCTTCGCCGCTGATCCGCACCGCTCCGGATCCGAGCCGGCCGATGAGGGGAGCATGCCCCGGGGCGATCCCCGCCTGGCCGTCGAACAGCGGCAACGACACCATCCGTGCCGTCGTGTCGAGCAGCGTCGACTCCGGTGTCACCACCAGGCAACGGATCATGCCAGCCGGCACCGCTGCCGCCTGGGAATCGCTCTTCGCCATCGGATCGCCCCCTTACCGGTTCAGCTCTTGGCCGCCATCTTCCGTGCCTGCTCCTCCGCCTGCTCGATCGGGCCGACGTACATGAACGCCTGCTCGGGCAGGTGATCCCACTTGCCGTCGGCGATCTCCTCGAAGGAGCGGATCGTGTCGTCGAGGCTGGTGATCTCGCCGGGCTTGCCGGTGAACACCTCGGCCACGAGGAACGGCTGGGAGAGGAAGCGCTCCATCCGCCGCGCCCGGTGAACGACCAGCTTGTCCTCTTCCGAGAGCTCGTCGACGCCGAGGATGGCGATGAGGTCCTGCAGGTCGCGATAACGCTGCAGCGTGCGCTGCACCCGGCGGGCCACCCGGTAGTGCCGCTCGCCGACGTACTGCGGATCGAGGATCCGGCTGGAACTGGCCAGCGGATCGACAGCCGGGTAGATGCCCTTTTCGGAGATCGACCGCTCCAGGTAAAGGAAGGCGTCGAGGTTTCCGAAGGCCGTCGCCGGCGCGGGGTCGGTCGGATCGTCGGCCGGCACGTACACCGCCTGCACCGAGGTG
>SXGQ01203663.1_pt1 | contig 21812 bp, 23 predicted proteins | sample 3178371 | NCBI WGS metagenome assembly SXGQ01 (sample SAMN11356859, study PRJNA531348) | freshwater metagenome | isolation source: freshwater sample F1-20 | place: China: Fuxian Lake, Yuxi | collected 2017-12-25 | reverse complement strand
TACGCCTACAGGGTTCCCCTTCAACGAATGGCGACACCGAATGACATCCTTGGCGCAGTCTTGTTCCTTGCCTCAGATTCCTCGTCGTACATCACTGGACACAACTTGGTCGTGGACGGAGGACTAACGGCATGGTGACATTCAGAATTCCGGCGCCAAAACAAATTGACTTAACTCCGTTTCAAAAGTCAGAACTTAACGTCCAGACAAAATTTGGGCTTCCCAATAAGGTCAGTTTCTGCAGAGTCTGCGTCATCTCTAATCAGCGACCAAACTCCTCAATTGAGTACAACCATACATCGGCATCCCAAAAGGCAACTATCAATTTTGACTCACAAGATGTCTGTGACGCCTGCAAAGTCGCATCTCAGAAGAAAGAAATCAACTGGGATGAGCGTGAGTCGCAATTGTGGGAGTTGTGCAATAGACATCGCCGCAACGACGGATCTTACGACTGCATAGTTCCCGGGTCGGGTGGCAAGGACAGCTTTTATGCAGCACATATTCTTAAACACAAATTTAGAATGCACCCTCTGACTGTGACCTGGGCACCACATGTCTATACCGAGTGGGGCTGGAGAAATTTTCAGCGGTGGATTCATGCAGGATTTGATAACTATCTGTGCACACCGAACGGAAGGATTCATCGACTATTGACTCGGCTCGCCGTTGACAACATGTTTCATCCATTCCAGCCATTCATCATCGGTCAAAAGTCCTTGGCACCAAAAATGGCGGTGCTTCACAACATCCCGCTCGTGTTCTATGGGGAGAATGAGGCGGAATATGGCAATCCGATTGGTGATACGAAGTCAGCAACTCGCGATTGGAAGTACTTCACGGCTGAAGACCCATCCAAGGTGTTCCTTGGCGGAGTCTCGCTGAAGGAACTTGAGGAGAGTTTTGATGTTCCAAAGGTAGAACTCCAGCCATATCTTCCTGCGCGACCCGAGGAGGTTGAACGTGTTGGTGTTCAGGTGCACTATCTCGGCTACTACATGAAATGGCACCCGCAGAGCTGTTACTACTACGCATTCGAGCATGGTGGCTTTGAGGCCTCACCTGAACGAACTCCGGGCACCTATAGCAAGTACAACTCAATCGACGACAAGATTGACGACTTTCATTACTTCACCACATTCATTAAGTTCGGGATTGGTCGCGCAACTTACGATGCTGCTCAGGAGATCCGATCGGGAGATGTCACACGAGATGAAGGGGTCGCACTTGTCAAACGATTTGACGGTGAATTCCCACAACGCTTTGCCAATGAAATCTTCAACTATCTGTCGATAGAACCACAGGAATTTCCTATTGCTAGTCGCCAATTCGAAATGCCGCGATTTTCGACTGACTATTTCCAGATGTTGACGGATGCATTCCGATCCCCGCACCTTTGGATGCATGATGGCGGTGTTTGGAGCCTTCGTCATCAGGTCAAATGACATGACGGTCACCAAGCGACTCGTCGCAAGATTGGATATCAAGGGCCCGAACCTCATAAAGGGTGTACAGCTTGAAGGTCTCCGAATAGTGGGTGATCCTTCGGTATTCGCGCTGAATTACTTTGAACAAGGCATCGACGAGATCATTTATATGGATATCGTCGCCAGCCTCTACGGTCGCAATAGCCTTACAGAAATCGTCCGAAAAACAGCGGACGAGGTGTTTGTCCCCCTTACTGTTGGTGGAGGGGTTCGGTCCGTGCAAGATGTTCGCGAACTACTTAATGCGGGTGCTGATAAAGTCGCAATCAACACGGCGGCGATTCAACGGCCACAACTTCTCGAAGAAATCTCAGAGACCGTCGGCGCCCAATGCATTGTTCTTTCTATTGAAGCTAAAAGAGTATCGGGATCCTCTTGGGAGGCATTTACTGACAATGGCCGTGAGAGAACCGGTCGAGACGTAGTTGAATGGGTTACAAGCGCCAGCGAGATTGGAATTGGCGAGATCCTCTTAACGTCAATCGATAACGAGGGAACTCGCAGAGGATTTGACCTTGACCTTGTAAGACGCGTCAGTTCAGCGGTTGATGTACCGGTAATTGCGAGTGGTGGACTCGGATCGCCACTCCACCTAGTCGAAGCGCTAAATGCTGGAGCAGATGCAGTGGCGACTGCGGATGCACTTCATTTCGAACGACATTCTATAGCCGACTTGCGAATGGCCGCTCTCGAAAGCGGATTCTTCATGAGACGTCTTATCCCGAATCGCTAGTATCGTTTTTTAGCACTTGGGCTACTCGATGGATCTTGTCAAACTCCACCAGTTCCGAAATGACATTGTTTTAGTTGATGGAATGTGGGGAGTTGGGAAGAGCGCTGTTACTCCAATTATCTCATCAATGCGCGGAATGGAAAAGAAGCGCATTGATCCAACAATCGAGTACTTAACAACACTTACCTGGCTCAAGCTGATTGATCCAACTGCTGCTCGCGCTCTTGTAGCAACATTTGCTGACTACTTCACCTACCACAATGCGATCGGGCGAGAGGTCAATTTGCGAATATCCGATGACTCGGGTCTCAAGAATTCGCCTGGAGCTATGCGATATATTCGCCGACTATTTTCGAAAGACGGTGATCAAATCCAAGCGCATATTGACGACACGAATTCAGGAACACTTTTGGTTACAGACTTTTCGGTTCTAGGAATCGACCTTCTTCGCCAAGCTCTCGGTTCGCGACTGCGATTCATTGAGATAGTGCGCCATCCGCTCTACCTAGTCAATTATGTAAATTCTTACCTTCGTGACTTCCACCGACAACGAGAATTCACCTTAAGTTTTGATTTCCAAGGACACAAGGTTCCTTGGATTGCCCACAGTTGGTGCTCGGAGTATGCGTCAAGCAACATCGACGAGAAGACACTACTTCTGATTGCGCGATCGCAGGAAGCCATCCTGCAAAGCATGACTGGGTCCGATCTTCTAATACTTTCGTTCGAGCAGTTCGTCACCGACACACAGCTATGTATTGACCAGATAATCAGCTATCTAGGACGACCTGTGCACTACTCCACCCGAAGAGCGATGAAGCGACATCGTCTACCGCGTTTGAACGTCTCCGCTGGACGTAAGAGTAACTCACGAAGTTGGATTAGTAGCAAAACAGAAAACGAATCAGAGATCTATCGTCGTCTGTGGACTGCAACGAAAGCCACGGTCAGTGAATCCACCTGGCGAGAGTTTCAGGACGCAATCAACAAGTATGAACTTACTTTTCCCAGCCGCCTCACCACAATTGGCTCCGCCCTACAAGGCCACTCTCAGGGATGAAGCTAGCCGAACTAGCGGGACGTTTAAGGCGTCTCAACTTCAGTTTCAAACGAGTTCCCAAAGCAGACGTAGTAATTATTGACTCCGACACATCAGAGTGGCTCAGCCAGTATTTCCCCAAAAGCAAAGTCCTTATCGTTGAAATCGACTCCGGGTACCGATACTTTTGGCCTCTCATCACATGCTTACTATCAGGTCAAACGAAAATTGATTCTTACATCGCACGTGTCATCAACCGCAGTGGCTCATCATTAGCCATCAGCATGCAAGACAACTTCCTGCCTCTCTTCAAACTGAAAAGGCAATTGATCAGGGCAAAAACAGTTCTCATCCAAAATGGTCACCGAACAGCTCATCGTGACTTGTTTGACCAAGACAGAATGCCAGATCGTAAAAAAATGAAGGTGGACTGTTTTATGTGCTTCAATGACGCAGTTGGTAATCAAGTAGTCGAGCTCACTGGTAGTCGAGTACTAACTATCGGAAGCTTCCGAAGCAACCACGTTTCAAAGTGGGCTGCTCAGTCGAAAGTCCTCAGTTATGTCTCCACATACAATCCGGAGGTGGCGCTTGACTTCACATTTCGTACACGCGAAGAAGTTGCCGTAGCAACGTACAAGAGTGTTTTGGACCATCGAATGATGATTCTTCAAAGCGTCGTTCAATTCTGCAAATTGCATGGAATGACTCTTCAGATCTTGGGAAAACGAAGTTGTGAAAGCGCCAAGTTAGAGGAGGAGTACTACCGTGAGCTGCTTTCGGGGATGAATTTCACGTACCTCTCTCGAACTCGACCTGAGGACAACTATCAACGTACTGACGCCTCTTGGATAACAGTGTCAACGAGTAGTACTCTTGGCTACGAATCGCTTGGCCGTGGCAATCGAACCGCTTTACTTCAATCTGACTCACATTTGCTCGGTGACTCTTCGCTCGCAATCGGATGGCCGACCAAACTCCCACAAGAAGGGCCGTTCTGGAGCACATCTTGCACCCCTGCGCGAATAGCAGAAGTCCTCAATTTCTTGAACTCGTCAACGAACAAAGAGTGGGCTACCTCTCGTCAGTTAGTTTTAAAAGCGATTCCAGAATTTGACTCTGGAAATGTTCGATTTGTCGAATACCTCAAGGAATTCGGAGCGAGGTCGATCTGAGTTGATTAGTGCTCTTGCAATTCTTCATGTCAGCGTCGTATTATGATTTCAATTCTCATCTCGACGTCGCAGTTTGATCCGCATAACTTCGCCGTAGCCAATAGTGCTACTGGTGGCTTGCTGTCCCCTACTTACAACACATTCGGGCGAAGGCTCACCGAGGAAGAAATTTCAGAACAACTGAGCAGGGGGTACGTCGGACTTATCGCCGGACTCGAACCGCTTACGGCAAATGTTCTCACCCAAGCAAAGAGTCTTCGTGTCATTGCTCGCGTGGGAACTGGTCTGGATTCGGTCGATCTGACTGCGGCAAAGCGCCTGGGTATCTCCGTCTTGAATACTCCAGATGCCACCACGGATGCGGTCGCGGAACTCACTATCGGCCATATGTTGTCATCACTCCGAGGTATCACTATGGCTGATCGCCAGATTCGCAGTGGAGAATGGAGTCCCTACCTGGGAAATCTCCTCAAAGGCAAGACCGTGGGCATCGTTGGTTTTGGGCGCATCGGACATCGAGTCGGTCAACTTGTTGAGGCGTTCGGTGCCGCAATCCTCTTTCATGATCCCAGAGAATCCCTTGTGTCCGATCCGCGTTGGCGTGATCTTGGATCGCTGTGTGCTGGTTCTGACATCATCTCACTTCACACACCTCTCGTTGAAGCAACGCAACATCTCATTGGTGCAAAAGAGCTGTCCGCAATGAAGGATGGCGCGCTAATCCTCAATATGGCGCGTGGCGGGTTGATCGACGAGCATGCTCTCGCAGCTGCGCTACGTGAAGGAAGAATCCGCGCGGCACTTGACTGTTTCATGAACGAGCCCTATCAAGGCGAGTTTCGTACTCTGGACAATGTCACGATGACCGCTCACATGGGTTCTTACGCAGCAGAAACGCGCGCTGTAATGGAAGTAGAGGCTGCTTCGAATCTGGTAGCCGAGCTACATCGACTTGGGGTGGTCTAGGTAGCGTTACGAGTAATGCCTTTCAATCGAATAGATGCAGTTGCGCGGTTTCGACGCCGATTAGCTGAGGACCTGCCCTTAGTCGGTACGTGGCTTCAAGTTGCCAATTCTGATTACGCCGAAGTGATCGGGGATGCTGGATACGACTGGGCTGCTGTCGATATGGAGCACGGTGCATTCAGTCGTCAGTCCCTCCCAGACATTTTTCGTGCACTGGAACTTGGAGGTACTGCTCCAATGGTCAGAATCGCGAACCCGGATTCCTCTCTCTGCCAGCAAGCACTCGATGTTGGTGCCGCCGGAGTGATCATCCCTCGAGTTGAATCTGCTGCGCAGCTTAAGTCGCTGATTGCAGCATGCAAGTGGCCACCCACTGGCACGAGAGGCGTCGGTTTTTCAAGGGCGAATCTTTACGGTAAGTACTTCGACAACTACAAGTCTGAGTCTCAAATGTCATTTGTTGTAGCGCAGGTGGAGTCAGCGACTGCGGTCACGTCCATAGCCGAAATTGCAGCTGTAGATGGCCTGGATGCCATCATGATCGGGCCATATGACCTCTCAGCCTCACTTGGACGAACAGGCGACCTACAGCATCCCGACGTGCAATCTGCAATCCATCGGGTTATCGCTGCCTGTCGTTCAATCGGAGTCGCAAGCGGGATTCATGTCGTTCAACCAAGCGCACAAGATCTGAACGGTGCAATTGATTTCGGACATCGATTCATCGCATACGGAACCGACATGTTGTTTCTCGCGAGTCATCTTCAGAATCCGCGCCACCAATGAGGGTTGTTGCACTCATACCAGCGCGAATGGCCAGCACTCGCTTCCCCGGTAAGCCACTTGCTGTGATCCATGGACATCCGATGATCGAATATGTCGTACGTTCTATCAGTAAGGTTCCTTCTCTCACTGCCGCATACGTAGCGACCTGTGATAGTGAAATTGCAACTGTCGTTGAGTCGTTTGGCGGACACGCAATCTTGACAGGCAGTCACCACGAGCGCGCCTCCGACCGATGTGCTGAAGCCATTACACAACTCGAAGCGCGGAAAGAGTACTACGACATTGTGGTAATGGTGCAAGGTGACGAACCCATGACTCACCCTGAGCAAATCGATGAAGTCTTGGCGCCGTTCTCGGACGGTTCCGTGGCGGTAGTCAATCTCTTTACTCCGATGACTCTCGCCGAAGCTGAAAGTAAAAATGCAGTCAAGGTCGTAATCGACCAGGTGGGTAATGCAATGTATTTCTCGCGATTACCCATTCCTGGCTCGATGACATCACCAACGACGCCGACTGGTAAGCAGCTTGGGTTGATTGCTTTTCGTACAGAAACTCTCAAACAGTTCGCGCGCCTTTCGCCGACGCCATACGAGATCAGTGAGTCTGTTGACATGCTCCGATTTCTGGAGCACGGTGTTCCAATCCGAATGCAGATTACGCGTCATAGCACGCTTGCTGTTGACACGAAGAGCGATCTTGAGGCAGTGACGAATCTCATCGCCAAACCAAGTTGGTGACCTGTCCACAGTAGGATTCAAGGGTGACCGCATTGCGAGTCGGTATCGCTGGTTACGGCGTGGTAGGAAAGCGCCGCGGCGATGTCGTCAAACGTCATCCTGAACTCCAACTTGTGGCGGTTTGCGATCAGAACTTACGTGGACTTGATTCAATTGAGGACGGCGTTACGGCGTACACCTCAGTTGACGAGTTGCTTTCCCATGACATCGACATTCTCTTTGTTTGCTTGAGTAATGATCTGGCATCACAAGCGACGGTCATGGGGCTACGGCAGGGACTCCATGTTTTCTGCGAGAAACCACCCGCGCGCACGGTTGAAGAACTCTTACCAGTCTTGGAATGCGAAAAGGAACGTCCCGGACAGAAGTTGATGTATGGGTTCAATCACCGCTACCACGACTCGGTGATTCGAGCTCTCGAAATCCTGCGATCTGGTGAACTCGGGCAAGTCATCAATATGCGTGGGGTGTACGGCAAAGCAAAGCTGATTACCTTTAATCAACCATCCTGGCGAATCGACAGATCCGTCTCGGGCGGTGGAGTTCTCCTGGATCAGGGTATTCATATGGTGGATCTCATGAGACTCTTTGCTGGTGAATTCAAAGAAATAACTAGCTATATCTCCAACTCACACTGGGGCTACGACGTTGAAGATAACGCCTACGCCCTCATGAAAACGGCAAGTGGAACGGTGGCAATGTTGAATTCATCTGCAACTCAGTGGCGGCATCAGTTTTCTCTCGACATAAATCTGCAACGCGGGAGCGTCATCTTAAGAGGTATCGTCACAGGTTCCAAGAGCTATGGCGCTGAAACGCTCACTGTCGTGCGGGCTGATCCCGACCAAGACAACGGTGATCCAGTTGAGTCGATCGAAACTTTCAATCGCGATCTGTCCTGGGAGCGTGAGATTCACGCCTTCGTGGAGTGCATAAAGAGTGGTCATGACCCCCAACATGGCACTTCAAGAGATGCGCTAGAGACACTCCGGCTGGTGTACCGGATTTATCATGCAGACCCAACTTGGAGAGAGCAATTTGGTATTCGGAATCCAGATTCCACCTCATGAACTCAAACGACACATCCCATCTACTCCAAATCGCAATAGGAGCCGTACGAGACGTGGCCCAGATGGCGGTCGAGGCTCGGTCTGCCAATACCACGCATCATCACCGTTTTGAGCTGGACGGTCGCGAAGTAAAACTTAATCTCGACACGGAGATGTCGATTGCACTCATCGCAGGTCTTGTTCCAAGCGGCATCAGCGTGGTATCCGAGGAGGCACCACATACCCACGACGCTGTGGACGAATACGTCTGGCTGATTGACCCACTGGATGGCAGCATGAACTTCCTTCGCGGAACGGGCCCGAGCGCAGTTTCCTGCGCACTTCTTCGCGGCAATGATCCAGTGTTCGGAGTAATTCTTGATCTCTCGTCAGGTTCGGTTACGTGGGGTGGCAAGGGACTTGGAGCATTCACGAATGATTTTCCGATCGTTGCAACACGAGTTCTCAGAATCGACGAGGCAGTTGTCTGCACGGGAGTACCGGCACACCTCAATACTGACGATCCGGACGCAATTGCACCTCTGGACTTCCTACTTAAGCGTGCACGAAAGATCCGAATGATTGGGTCTGCTGCGATGAGTTTGCTACTCGTCGCACGAGGTTCCGCAGACTTCTACGCCGAAGAGGCGGTCATGCCTTGGGATGTCGCTGCCGGACTAGCCATTGTGGAGGGAGCACACGGAACTACTTGGACGAGCGATACTTCTCGCTCGAGTCCTATGGCAGTTGCCGCTGGTTCGACAGAACTCGTCAACGCATATCGACAAGAACGAAACTAGTGGCTCGACGCGCACTTCTCGTTGACTCAGAGAGCTCTCCGCTGTTAGCGGATGGTGACTTGGTATTCACTCTCGGACGGTGGGAGATTGAGGGAGTTCAGGTGTCTTCGCTCCCACGATTAGTGGACGAACATGCGGAGTCAATTCAACAGGAAATCGTCAATTGGATCGGGGAGCTCAAGTCGTCATTGAGTAGGAATCTTCAGCAGTCAAAGTCGAATATCCCACACGAATTCTCTGAGCTCAACCCTTGTCTCGAAGGAAACTATGCGACAACTCCCGAGTACTTCCTCTTGGCGCAGCTCATGGCACTGACCACAGAACTTTCAGAGCGTGGTGTAACCGAATTGACTTACGCAGGAACTCATCCTCAACTCGCGGCGTGCATTTCCGACTGGTGCGTGAGAAATGGCGTTTTGTTCCATTGCGACTTGCAGTTACACAGAGATTTCTCGGGAATTCGGAACTATCTCAGTCGATGGCACAAAGTCGTACGAATCTTTTTGCTGGGAATGAGGAATCGCTTCGTGGCAACACCCCTCCCAGAGAAGTCACCACTCATCTTGTGGGACTACCTCGTGGCAAATCCAGTTCGAACCTACTGGGGATCTCTCGTATCGAACCTTCCTGCGCCAGAGAGAACCATATGCGTTCATCAGTTCACCGCACACGACGCAACCCCGACGGTCTGGAAAGCTCTCCGGCAAATTCGGCGTGTGCGGAATCAGGAGCCAACTGTCTTCCACATCATGCCCGAAGAGGTAGTTCGGCCCCTTGACGCATGGCGGACGTATCGATTGGCTCTCCACCTGCGCACAGTTCATCATCGTTTCACCAAGCAGGTGGAACCTTCTCTGGGTCGCATCCGGGGATTGCGACCCGGACTGCTTCTCAATCAGAAATTCACCAATGGCTGGTGTGGTGGTGCAGGAACAGAGTCCGCGTTGCAGCTCGTACTTTTCAGCCGTCTATCAATGGTGGCGAGTTCTGCAACAAGGCTGCTCTATCTGCTGGAAAACCACAACTGGGAGAAAGTTCTGTTGTATTGCTTTCGCGGAAAAGTCCGCCGGACTATCGGTGTCGCACACACTGTGGTACGGCCTCTTGACCTTCGTTATCAAATCATCGCCGACGAATTCAAGGGTCGTAACTTCGTTCATCCACTCCTGCCCAACCTCATAGCTACCAATGGGAGCCTGTCGTATCAGGCGCTGGAGAGTTTGGAGCATCTGGGGATCCTACGAGAAGTCGAAGCGCTGCGGTACCAGTCACTCGCCTCGTTCGACAGGGCATCTGAGACAACAACTCGTCATGTGCTTCTCGTAGGAGATCTTCAGTCTTCTCACACGTCATTCATTCTTCAAACAGTGATCGAAGCTCTCAGAACACTCAATCTCCAGGTGGTCTTTAAACCGCATCCAGCCGATCGTGGATCGACCTCTCTGGCAGAAACCTACGGATTACCCATCACTAACTCACCACTTATCACCGCACTGGAGAATGTTGCACTCGTCATTGCGGGCTCGATAACCGCGGCAAGTGTTGAGACTGCCCAGCTGCGGATTCCAGTTTTGACCGTCGTAGATCCCAGGTTCTTCAACCTCAGCCCACTGAGAAATGTCGCTGGATTTGCTGCTGTGTATTCTCCAAGAGGTGTTGCAGCGTCGATTGAACAACTGCTGAGGACGTCAGTCTCCGATTCTCACGACTTCTTCTACCTTGATTCGTCACATAAACGATGGAGATCGCTCTTAGTAGAGTGAGAGATAATGCATCGCAATTTTGGCGCTCTGCTCTCTCTGCCCTCAGTTGAAGTGCTCCAACAGAATGAAGTAGCCGAAGCCGTATCGCGTAAAGCTTTGTCTCTCCTGGAGGGTGAGGAGCATCCAGTCATCGCTGTGTCCGGTGGCCAAATTGCTCCACTGTGTCTCGCACACATTCTCGACAAGATGAGTCCCGAGCGAAAACTTACCGTTGTTCTGACAGACGAGCGCTACGGGGTTGATGTATCAGCACAGAATGCTGCACGACTGAGAAGTATCACTAGCACCAACGGCAGCAGCGGAAAGCTGAATCTCCTCGCACCATCAATATCCAAGTCCCCAGATCAATGTCTGAGAGAATTCCAGGTACTGCTGTCACGCATTGCAACACCGGTGTTGGCACTCTTGGGAGTAGGAATTGACGGTCATGTCGCAAGCATTTTTTCGTCGCAGTCTTCTATGAATCACCAATATGCAACCCTCGTTAGTGATGCACCAGGTGAATTTCCGAGTCGGATCACCATGACTAAGGATTACCTCAAACGCATACCACATCGTTGGACACTCATTGTTGGGGTAGAGAAACAACCACTAGTACGACGACTCACTATCGAGTCAGAACTCCCCGTCAACCAAGTGTGTCCTACTAGGTGGTTTATTGATGAGAGTTCTCTAACGGCGGAATTTCAGACAGAGGCGAACACATGAAAACTGTCATTCTGTGTGGTGGCAAAGGAACGCGAATTCGAGGCGTTGATGACACCGTTCCAAAGCCGATGATTCCGATCGGTTCGCAACCCATCATTATTCACATCATGGAGCACTACTCGCACTTTGGCTTTCACAGCTTTGTCCTGTGCCTCGGCTACCTTGGTGATGTTATTCGCCAGCACTTCGGCGGTAGTGGTGGTACTCCTACCGAACATGTGAAGTTCTTGCTCCCGAGTGGCACCGAGGTGAGCATTGCACTCGTCGATACGGGTGAAGACACGATGACTGGTGGACGGGTAAGCCGAATTCGCGAACTCGTCGCGAACCAGGATTTTCTCCTGACCTACGGTGACGGAGTGTCCGATGTACCGATCAACGACGTCGTGAGGTTCCACAAGTCACATAGTGCAGCCATGACACTTACGGCGGTGAGACCACCGAGTCGATTTGGCGAGGTGGAAGTCAACTCGAGTGGTATGGCAACTTCGTTCAATGAAAAGCCCCAAGCCTCTGCAGGGTTAATCTCAGGAGGTTACTTCGTCTGTCGCCCTTCAGTGTTTGACTACCTTAACAATCGCGACGATCTAGTCCTTGAAGCCGAACCTATGCGGCGCATGGCAAGTGAGAGTCAACTTGCCGCCTACACCCATGATGGTTTCTGGCAGTGCATGGACACCTACCGAGACTGGGAATTCTTGAACGAACTCAACCGTCGACACGAGGCTCCATGGCGTCATTAGCCACAGACCTCTCTACGTTCGTCGGTCGACGAGTATTGATTACCGGGCACACGGGCTTTAAGGGTTCGTGGCTTTCGTATCTACTTGCCAGAGCTGGCGCCGACGTCACAGGCGTTGCGCTTCCGCCTCTTACTACACCTTCACACTTTGGTCTATTGAAACTTGAACAACACGTCAGTAGCCACTACTGCGACATTCGTGATCTCTCAGGGCTTCAAAAAATTTTCGCGACGAGCCGGCCCGAGGTGGTCTTTCATCTCGCAGCTCAGGCGTTTGTGCGTACGTCATATGCCGATCCACACACCACGTTTTCTACAAATGTCCTCGGGTCAGCCAATGTTTTGGAATGTGTCAAGCAAAGCGGCTCCGTCTCCAGATTAGTGTTCGTTACATCTGACAAGTGTTACAAGAACAAGGAACAGCAACACGGCTATGTCGAGACTGATGAACTCGGTGGAATTGATCCCTACAGCGTTTCCAAAGCAGCGGCAGAAATGGTGTTTACTGGCTATGCCAACTCCGCATTCAACAGCAACGACGCACCCCGCATCGCTAGCGCTCGAGCAGGCAATGTCATTGGTGGCGGGGACTGGTCGCCAGATCGGCTGATTCCCGACTGCATCCGATCGCTGCAGCACAACGTGACGATTGACATCCGTTCCCCAAGAGCCACTCGACCTTGGCAACATGTACTGGAGCCGCTCTCGGGCTATATCCGGCTTGCTGTAGCGCTCGACGATGGCACTGCCCCAACTGGCAGTTCTTGGAACTTTGGCCCACCCGAAACTGCAGTGCACGAAGTAGAGGAAGTGGCGACTCTGGTTGCCGCTCGATGGGGCGCGAGTAGTGCAGTCCATGTAACACCAAGCCAGAGCACCATGCATGAAGCACGGCTTCTACAACTCAACAGCGCCAAGGCGAATAGACATCTTGATTGGAGTGTGCGCTGGAACTTTCACCAGACGATGCATCACACAATCGACTGGTACCGCGCATGGAATGCAGGCGAGTCTGCTGAGGTACTCACAGCCACCGATATCAACGAGTATCTCTCCGAATGAGAACTGCGGCCAACGTATGATTTTTGATGTCAAGCTAACCCAACTGCAGATTGTTTCAAGTGAACACGGCGCTGTCCTTCATATGGTGAAAAACACTGACACGACTTTTGCAGGATTCGGCGAAATCTACTTTTCAACAATCGCCCAAGGTCAACGGAAAGACTGGCGTCGCCACAACACTGCTACTGCTCAACTCGCTGTGCCGATTGGTCGAGTTCGATTTGCCCTTTTCGATGATCGTAGGGACAGTCACAGCATCGGAGTAACTTGGGACGTCACTCTTGGGAGAGACAACTACTTCTTGCTTACAATTCCACCCGGGATCTGGTTTGCAATCCAAAATATAGGAACTTCCGAAGCGCTTATCGCCAACTGTTCCTCAATGCCACATGATCCGACGAGCATCGATCGACGACCCCTCTCAACTGTTGATATCCCCTACGACTGGCGAGATTGAGTGGTTGACGATCGCCTCATCGTCATAACTGGCGCAGCTGGTCACGTCGGAGGTCGACTACTCAAGCACTTCTGTACCACAACGCAGCACCAAGTTCGACCTCACTTTCGCTCCACTCGGGCGCTGCCAGACTGGCTCACAAAATGCAGTCCCACCTTTGGTGACTTGCGAGATTCGTCCACACGTGAGCAGGTGCTCAGCGATGCGGATGTTGTAGTTCATCTCGCAACTCGCGGATACTCCACTTCACAGCCACCGTCACTCGATGAGCTGAATGATGAGTATGCAACTACTGCTGCGATGGTGCGCGACGCCGCGAACCACAAGGTTTCACGTTTCGTCTTTGTGTCATCCGTACATGTGCTGGGTGACGCACTGATTGATGAAGTTGCCGATTCCACAACTCCACTTCCTGTAACCGACTACGGTCGACTTCGGCTTCAAATCGAGCATGAAGTCTTAATGCAGAGTCGTGCCAGCCAAATGACCGGAATCGTTCTACGCATGACCAATACGTTCGGAGTCCCTGCCATTGCCCGGCCAGCCACCTGGGATCTCCTTGTTCACGACCTGTGCAGACAAGCTGTCTTGTCACATCGACTGTTGTTGCACACCAACGGTACTGGTTATCGAAATTTACTTGCCTTGGGTGACGCGGTTATGGCCATTACACGTATCGCACTACAAGATCTTCCGACTGGAACGTACCTGCTAGCAGGACCGCGAACATTTCAACTTCGTGAGCTTGCGGAAGTCGTCAAGACTCGAGCCGAGGAGTTGTTGAAGAAAACGCTTACCGTGGAAGTGAACCAAGCCGATATGTCCAGCCACCACCCCTTCACAATCAAGGCTTCAGCTCTGGAAGAACTCGGGGTCTCGCTGAACGACTCGTTTGTGGAGGAACTGGATGAGTTGCTCCATTTGGCGCAGGCTGAGTTTCAAAGGAATTCATTGTGAGTCCTCAGACTCCAACGGTTGATGTGATTATCCCGACTTACAACCAGGCGGAGTATCTTCGCAAAGCCCTCCAGTCATTAGTGGACCAGGAGTTTCACAATTGGAATGCGCTCGTCGTCAACAACATGTCGACGGACAACACCCGAGCGGTGGTGGAGGAGTTCAACGACCCACGTATCAACGTTATCGATTTTGCAAACCATGGCGTGATCGCAGCATCACGGAATCTTGGCATCACACGTTCCAACGCCACTTATCTCGCGTTTCTCGACTCAGATGACTGGTGGTTCCCCAATAAGTTGCATCGCTGTATTGAGTCTCTCGAAGCAGGATTTGACCTCGTATGTCATGCCGAAGAGTGGCGGAGTACTACCGCATCGCGACGAGTTCCTTATGGTCCCGCGCGTCGAGCCCAATACCAACACCTCCTCCTACGCGGGAACTGCCTCTCCACTTCCGCTGTCGTAGGTCGGACTGCGATGTTTCAACAAGTTGGCGGATTTGCGACGAATCCCGAGTTTGTCACCGCTGAAGACTATGAATTGTGGCTCCGACTCGCGGAACGACGGTTCTCATTCGCATTTCTTCCAGAGACACTTGGTGTGTTTCGCATACACCCATCGAGTGCAAGTTCATCGGTAGAACGAAACTGTGATGCTGAGATGGCCGTAGTGAAACACCATTTGACACGGGCGAACATCACAAGTCATCGCAGGGTTCGGCGGCGCCAAGCCAGATCCCACTATTCGGCGGGACGAGCACACCACAACAACGGCAGTTTGCAAAGTGCGTGGCCTCACTTTCGTAGAGCGCTCTGGCTTTCGCCCTCATTCGCACGGACCTACGCTGGAGTCCTTGTCTTGGCGTATTCCAGCGCAAAGCGGAAGTTGTTCCAAAGGTCAGCGGTATGAATCGACTGTATTACGCATATGCACGTCATGCCTTGGTGACGGCGCTTCGAATGGCGCGGGTGCAATCGGGGGACAACGTTCTACTTCCAAGCTTCATCTGCCGAGATGTCCTCGCTTCACTGAAAGCAATCAATGCCACCCCCGTCTTCTACGAGATTGACGTTGGATTGCAAGTTTCATCGCAATCGAAATTGCCACCCGCAAAGGCCCTGCTTGCCGTCAACTACTTCGGCTTCCCGGCTGACTTAGAACGAATTCAGCGACAACTGACGGACCCAAGTACGGTTCTCATCGAAGACAATGCTCACGGTTGGCTGAGCTGCGACGAGCATGGCGTTCCACTTGGAACCCGTACTCCCTTGGGAATCACCAGTTTCAGAAAGACAGTTCTCGCTTTGGATGGCGCTTACCTGCATTGGAGCGGTGACTGCCAACTTGACTACTCCGCTCTCCATCCCCCACTGACGCCACGAACGGAGCTGATTCCCTTAACGTTTCGGTTGCGTAAACTCGCGAGTTGGCTTGATTATCGAACCCATCTACCAATTCGACCCTTAGCTCAAACACTGATCAGATATGGACGCAGATCTATCAGGCGTCCAGCGATTGCAGAGAACCCGGCTGAAGAATTTCAGCTACCGCACTTGCGTGCGATACACGCGTCATCACTGTCCATCATGACCCAGGTTGATCGAACGGAAGAGATATCGCGACGTCGAACGCTCTTCAAGACGGTCGCAGAACTTGCTGCAGAACACAATATTGAACCAGTATTTACCAATCTTCCCTCAGGCGTCAGTCCCCAAGGGTTTGCCTATTACTCGGGCTCTGGAAATGTTCGCAGATTCCATCGACAAATTCAACGGCAGCGGCTTGGCGAAGCTATGTCGTGGCCAAGCCTTCCAAGACACACGTGCATTACACCGGAGTCGCGATTATTGACTCTTAAGATCGTGAACTTTATCCAATGAGTTGGTCTCTGTTTCGACAGGGTGACTCTGCTTGGGACGCAGTGGTGTCTGGGCATGCTCCACAGTCACCGTTTCAGAGTTCATCATGGTCATCTTTTCGCGCAGCCGACGGTTGGACGACAGTCCGACTTACCACCGCTGACTCCACGAGTGCCGTTCAGTTTTTGGTGAAGCAGAAGTCAAAACACTTCACGATTGGTTGGTCGGCGGGCGGACTTCTCGGATCGTTCACTGGAGAACAGTTGTCGTGGCTCCCAGGCGCAATGCAGGAGATACTCGGCAGTCAGCTGAGCTATCTACGTATCTCGGATTTCAGTGGACTACGTCCCGAGGGCGAAACTCTCTACCATGATGCAGGCTGGGAAAAGTGTAGGTTCGCAATCTCGAGCAGCGACACTCTTATACGACAGCTCTCCACGGATCCCGAAGTGATTCGGACTACCTACTCCGCGAACTGGTCACGGAATCTTCGGCGCGGTGAACAACGACAGATTCGATGCGAACAGTGGAAATCACCCGACTATCAGCTGATGGCCGATATATACAGCGAAGTGGTCGACCTCAAGAGGTCCTTCCGTGCGGATTGGCGAGCCGACCCGAATCGCCTATCTCAGTTCGTAGAGTCGTTCGGTGATGCGCTCTACCTGGTTCGAGCAACGTCACCTGACGGTAAGACACTCGCTTACCGAGCGGCAGTCACTTTTGGCACAGTCGGATTTGACATCCTTGCCGCGACACGGCACGAGGGTCGCAAGTGTTATGCATCCCATGTGGCGACTCATGGTCTACTGGAACTTCTTGGAAAGGCAGGTTGCACACGCTACGACTTTGGAGGTGTCGACCGAAACAACAATTCAGGTGTCTACAACTTCAAGCACGGTGCCGGCGGATCAGACCATCGCTACATGGGTGAGTGGCACATCTCAACCCCAAAATCAGCCCGACGCCTCATTGAGCGCGTGATCCAACATTCGCTTTCAAAAGGTCGATAGGAGCACCTCATGAGCTCAATGCCGATCTATCTTCTACAGACACTCATACTTGGACTTGTTCTACTTCGGCTTACGTCAAGCGGGACTACTGCACTCCGGTGGCACATTGTTGCATGGATTCTCCTCACATCAGTGATTTTTCTCCGGTACGGGAGTGCGGAACAACTCATCTTCTACTCGAGTGATCAGAAGTACCACGTGTATTTGGTTCAACGAATACTTGACGGTAGCGACTGGAAGAACTTTTCTTGGTGGTTTCTCGATTCACGAGCACCATATATAGTCCCTGCTGCAGTGCTGAGTCTGATTGGAATAGACACAGCTCTGGCACTGAAAACAGTCTCGCTCGGCTACTTCCTAGGAACCGTCTCATTCATCAGGACGATCGCAATCTCTGCTGGTCTGAAGCCCCGTATCTCAACTCTTTTCATGACAGCTACAGGGCCGATAGGAGTGCTCTTCGCTTCACTTGCACTTCGAGAGACCGCCATGATGTTCTTCGTCCTGCACGCAGTTCGAGGAGCTTCGCCTACGCACAGAATATTGGCCTTCTGCATGCTGGGACTTCTTCGACCACATCTGGCAGCAGCTCTGCTTCTTGGAATGGCGATTGTTGGACTTGTTCGGAGTCTCCGCAATAACGATTCGTCTTGGCATCCAATTACTGCTTTTATATCAATGATTTCTGGTGCCGTTCTTGGTTCGGTACTTTTTGCAATCGGGTCGAGTTTGCGCGATGGAACCCGATTTTCATTGAGCACTTTTTTTAGTATTCAACCAATCGCTCGAATCGCCTCAAATTTCGTGGGTCTGCAGTTTCTGGCTGCACCGGATGGCACGGTCGCACTTTCTATTGCTGATCTACTCTTTGCCAGACTTCTGCTGTCAGAAACCATACTGATACCACTGTTGTTTACTCTTGTCATCCTGACCTCTCGAGGGATGGATCGATATTCCCAGTTGGCACTCTGGAGCTTTTCTATTTACGTTGGTCTTGCAACTAAGACGGACAACAATTCGTTTCGACAGAATCTGCCGCTAATGCCGATGATGGGAATCACTGTTCTGCAGATGCTTCAAAGTAGGCATCAGCCGAAACTGTATTCAAAGTTCGTCAGAATGCGCGCCGAAACGTCAGATTGAATCGTCTGGCACCCGTCAAGGCATGAACTCCATTGGGGAGTTTCCCAACTCCATGAAATGCAAGACGAGCCGGACCACCAAAGATCATCACATCTCCATGACGAAGTGTGATCGCTTGGGTCTTGTTGCTTCGTGATTTTCCACCGATTCTGAACCTGATGGACAGTCCAAGTGACACAGAAACTATTGGTTGAGTAAAGTCTTGCTCGTCACGATCTTGGTGTAGCCCCATGGATGAACCCATCTCATAGCGATTGATCAAGCAGACATCTGGCTCAAACTCGGCATATCCAGCACATTGAGCAGCTGTTCTCGCAATGGTTCTAAATTCCTCGGGAAGTGGTGGCCACTCAATTCCTGTCGTTGGATCCGTCTTTTCGTATCTGTAACCGCGACGATCAGAGATCCAGCCGTAGCTACCACAATTCGTCATCTCAACTGACATTGATTTCCCAGTTGGCGTGTTTACCCGACGAAATGGTGACCTGTCCGAGACCGACTGAATTGCCAACAACAAGGACTCGGCGCTCATGGTCGCAAAGTCACGCAGAATCCAAGCACCAGGAACGATCTCTACCTTCTCAATGGACTCCACGTAGTGATACCTTTCATCACACAACGTACTGCAATTGTCTGATTCCGTTTGGCCGTCTTCCGTACTAGCGTCTAGGGAAGTTGTGTCGTCTCTGATCTTTACCACAAAGAGATCGATTGCTACTTGCTTAAGCACGCTTCTTCGATTGGCTGTTCGACGGACCAGTGATGCTGGCCGAGTCGCCACCTTCCACGCGATCGAAACGCCCGTTGATGGGGACGTCAATGGCATCTACAACATGAGCATGAGTACTTTTGCGAGTCACATCCGTGCGATTCGTGAACTGTTGCAAGTAAGTGAGAGCCTTTCGATCGCGCAGTTTGGCGAACACGTCTCGAAATCAGTCTCAATCACTTTCGATGATGGATACTCCAGCACCCTGACCCGGGCAGCGCCACTACTTATCGAACATTCTTTGCCCTGTCATGTCTTTGTGTCGCCGAGTCTTATTCAATCAAGCGATCGCAGATATCTCGATATGGCACAATTGCGAGATCTTTCGCAGCTCCCTGGCTTCACAATTGGAGCTCACGGTTATCACCACGTTCCACTCACATCGATACCCCCAAGTGAACGGCTAAGTCAGCTCTCATCAGCAAGAAAGTGGATTGAGGACACCATTCAAAAGTCAGTTGACTCCATGTCCTATCCGTTTGGTGATACTCCGACCGGTATCCAGTCGATGGTTCGCCAAGCCGGCTACACCGTCGCTGCATCCAGCAAGTGGGGATTCAACTACGACCACACCGACCGACTGATGTTGCGGCGAATCGACCTCTGGGATGGGGACTCAAAATACACGGCCACAGCGAAGCTACTCGGACACTGGAATTGGATGAGTAGGAAGTCTTCGTCGTGAACCTAACGGTTTCTGTGATTATCCCCGCATACAACTGCGAAACAACTATCGAGAGAGCGCTACAAAGTGCACTACAACAAACACTTCGCCCGAAGGAAATCATCATCGTAGACGATGCAAGCACCGATCAATCCGTCTCAATAGTGAGGTCGAAAGCCAAAGACAGCGCAATTCCGATACATGTCTATGGCAATGAATTCAATGTCGGTCCCGGAGTTTCCAGAAATCGTGGCTGGACTGCTGCGAAAGGTGATCTCGTCGCGTTTCTTGATGCTGACGATGTCTGGCACCCACAGAAGTTGGAAGTTCAGGTTCCAATCATGGAAGCTCGGCCGACTCTCAACATGACTTGTCATGATCGAACCGTTGGCCCAGAACCAGTTTGGTCAACCGTGGACCCAAGCTCTGTCACCTGGCGAGAATTGAATCTTCGCGACTTTCTCATCCGGAATCGATGCGCCACTCCATCAGTAGTCCTTCGACGAGACATACAGGAGCGTTTCAACGACTCTCTTCGTTACGCGGAAGACTATTTTCTCTGGCTGACTATCGTGGCACAGCACGGCGGAGTACTCTTCGCCGAATGTGAGTTAGTCAACTGTGCGAATCCTGCTTATGGGGGTCCTGGACTCAGTGGCAAGTTAATTGCTATGCACAAGAGTGAACTGCGGGCATTCCGACTGTTGGCAAGATCTGGAGTTCTTCCCCTCCGTTGGCTTCCAGCCATCTACAGCTGGTCAACTCTCAAGTTTGTTGTTCGAGTAGCTGATCACTTGTTACTACGAGATCGCCTACAGAAAGCTGCAGAAACCTGACAATCTAGAACTCGCTCTGCAGACTTACAAACGTTTGTGAACTGAGATCACCTTGGCGAACATAACTTGAAGCTGCTTTCAGAATCTCTGCCACGAGTACCTCTTGCTGTCTACCGGTGATGAGATTGTGAGGATGAAACCAGAGGTGCGCGCAGCGTCCCGTGCGTACTGCGTGTTTCAGTATCCGTTTCCAGCGCAAGAGTGTTACTGAGGGCGGAACCACTAACCGCGCGCCGGAACGCCAATTGACAAAACGGCCAGCAGGCACGGCTTGCCCATCCATCAGAATCTCGGACGCTGTTCGAACATTGAACTCACTGAGTAGTGATCCAATTCGATATGTGAGGCCATCCCCTTCGGTGCTCGGTCGAAACTTCTGGATTCCATACTGAGCAAGTAGATGGGAGTACGCCACTTGGTTACGAGGAAATACCATCGACTGAATTCCCAAGGAGTGCACATGAGAAAGTTTCTGCATTGCTGCGAGTTCGTAGTGCGCCAATTCTTCGGTAAAGCCCCGTGAGGCGAATGGTAGGTGCGAATACCCATGGGATGCCAACTCATGTTGACCGGACTGCATGACCAGTCTTGGAAGTTCTTCAAAGAACCAACCGTCGGTCGACCGTGATTCCAAGGCCTTCATTGGAATCGTCGACCAATCACGACCAGCAGCGCTGGAGGCCACCTCCTGAAAGTGTGCTCGCGTTGCCTCCTGGCCTGCGACAAAAAGTCCAACAACAGCAAACGTTGCCCGTAGCCCGTTCTGCTCCAACAGGCTGAACAACCGCGAATACGCCCAACGCAGACTCTCATCAGTAATGCGATGCGATCCCAGCATGCTGGGATCGTCAGCCATTCCCCACTTACCTTCACAGTCAAGTGAGATGAGCAACGTTCCTGTCACTATCGCCTCATGGTGCTGGAGTAGTCAATCTCTGCCGAGTAAATCTGATACTCCAAGTACAGCTCGTGCTTCCCTCTCTCTTGGGCTTCGCGATGACGCGGGTGATCCCGCCACGCTGCATGACTCGCGTCGTCCGAGAACAATACGATGGTGACGCGCTC
>SXGQ01357506.1_pt1 | contig 21814 bp, 16 predicted proteins | sample 3178371 | NCBI WGS metagenome assembly SXGQ01 (sample SAMN11356859, study PRJNA531348) | freshwater metagenome | isolation source: freshwater sample F1-20 | place: China: Fuxian Lake, Yuxi | collected 2017-12-25 | reverse complement strand
GTCGCACTCGCGCGAGGGCTATCAACGCGTGCAGGGCGCGCCGATTGTTGTGTGCGAAGGCATTCACGCGCTACATGAAATTCCGCGGGCGCATTTAGATATTGCCGTTTATGTGGACGCACCTTCCACCGTGCGCTGGAGTCGCTGGGAGGCGCTAGAACTTTCCGGCGTGCGCCAACTTGGCGTGGAGCAGGCGCGCGCATTCTTTCATGAATTCGCCGAGCCCATCTTTGGCCGTTTCGCTGACGGTTATAAATCCGCGGCACGATTTGTTGTTGTGAATGATGGTGGTGCGGCTTTGTAATTGCTTGCGAAACAAACACAGTTGCCGCAAATACAAAATTTGAAAATATGCTCAGCGAAATGATAGAATTTTCTGCAAAAGGGGCGAGTTTAGCAACCTCGCAAGTCCTGCTTACCAGGGGTGCGTTGGCTGAGCCCCTGGGGCAACTTCTTTTATGAAGCGTGAGCTGTTCGAACGCCTAAAGCAACTTTATGTAAGAAGCGTGAGATGTTTGAACGCCTCAAACAATTTTATATGTGTTTGAGTTTTTTGAGTTCTCGTGACAGTACTTTTATCGCGCGCTTGGAATAAAGCACGCGGCACATCGCGGTTCGTAATCGCCAACGCCGCCAACATGAATACGCTCCGCGCTGACTACCATTCGTTGACTATAAATGGATGCGCCGCCGCACGCCGAGCACACTCCGGTTATTCGGGTGGTGTCATTTGAGTGAGCCAGCAATGTTGGAAATGGTTCAAACATATCGCCGCGATGATCAAACTCCAGGCCCACAACAATCACGCGCCGACCCAAAGCGACCAGTTTTAGGCACACTGCGGAAAGTTGCGCCCCAAAGAAATGAGCTTCATCAATACCAATCACGCGCGCGTCGCCGATCGCGGCAAGAATATCGGAGGCAGTCGCTACAGCACTGGCGCGGGTGCGACCGCCCGCATGCGTTACCAATTCCTGATGGGCGTAGCGCGTATCTTTCGCGGGCTTCATGGCAAGAGTAATTTCTTGCGCGGAGCGCGCGGCATCCAGACGGCGAATAAGTTCCGTGGTTTTTCCGGCGAACATTGGGCCGCAGATCAATTCAAGTCGGCCGGTGGGGGATTTGTTCTCAGTATTGTTCATGTGCGCGTCGCCAACAATTTGAGTTGCCGCTCGCTGGTGAATACACGCGCCGCACCAGTGACGGGATCGGTGAATTCAACACTGCGGGCCAAGAGTTGCAGAGGCTTGCTGAAATCTTCTGGCACATCTCGCGTGGGCTCAGGCAGAAATTCTGGATACATGGAATCGTTCACAATTGCAATTCCAAGCGCCGCGCAATGCACGCGTAGTTGATGCTTGCGGCCGGTGATTGGACGAAGCTGATACAGCGCGAATGAAGGTGGAAGCGTGGACGAAATTGAGTGTGAGGGCATGGCCGCAAGCGTGTTCGTACAAGGCGCTGTGATCTCGCGGATCATTTCGAAATGCGTCTGCGAATTCGCTTCGCCGGCGATTTCTTTCATGCGCATGAAATGCTCGTCTTGCACCATGCAACTTGCGTGCGTTAGCGGAAAGCGAAGCGCGCGATGAATGGGCGCAATGGCCTCGTATGTTTTTCGCACATCACGCATGGCGAACAGTTGCTGATACTTGCCACGCGTACTTTCTTGAGCGCTGAACACAACAACCCCCGCGGTGGCGCGATCAATGCGGTGAATGGGAACAAGCGTGTCAATGCCAAGTTTGCGCTTTAGCCGCACTAGCAATGTTTCTTGCAAGTAGCGTCCCGATGGAATCACCGGCAGAAAGTGCGGCTTGTCCACGACTACAAGTTGCTCATCTTGAAACAGAATGACTTCGTCGAATGGAATACGCGGCTCTGTTTCAAGCGTGCGGTAGTAATAAATTCTTAAGCCCGCTTCAAACGCGCGTGTGGGTGTGACCGCCACGCCATGTTCATCAACCACTTCGTTGACCGCCATGCGATGCGACCACTCCTGCGCCGAAATTGCAGGGAATTGTTTCACAAGAAAATGCGCGATGGTTCCAGGGGTGAATACATTTTCGGCGTTAAGCCGGTACGCATCGGCGTTGAGCGAATTCCCCGCGTGCGTTGGATTTGCAAATATATTTTCGGCGCTGTGCTTGTTGGTTTCGGCGTTGATTGGATTTGTCGAGCCTGCAAAAGTGATGCCACACGCAAACTCATTGACACTTGGAAGCGCAATGCAACTTGCGCCAACACCGTCGCGCGTGGGAAGTGGCCGACTTAGCCCCAATTCCAAACCATTTCCACGATGACATCTGGATGGAACGACGCGTGCACTGGACATGCGGCGGCGGCCGTCTTGAGCTTGGTTTGATGTTCCGCGGAAATTCCAGCGGGCATGCGGATGTCCATGTTCAACTTCGCAATTCGCCGCGGCGGATGCGTGGTCATGTGTTTTTCAATATCAATCTTCATGCCTTTCAAATCCACTGGCAGCGACTTGGCCGCAATGCCCATGATGGTGGCGACACAAGTGGCCAACGCCGTACACGCCAAATCTGTGGGTGAAAATGATTCACCCTTGCCATGATTATCGGTGGGGGCGTCGGTGATCAGCGTGGTGGCGGAGGGACCGTGGACGGCGCGCACGCGCAGATCACCAAGATATTCGCAGGCGATTTTGACTGACATCATCATAGTTTAGCAGGCATGGGATGCTTGGTTGTTTGAGCGACTGCGAAACCTGTTGATCCCGAAGCCCGCACTTGCCCCTACTCTGTGCGACTCATGGCAACCATTGGTAAACGAAACCTACTTGCGGTTGTGCGCGAAACCAACTCAGGCGTTTATATGGACGGCGAGGAGCTTGGCGAAATTCTTGTGCCTGGCCGCTATGTTCCGCGCGGCACCGCACCCGGCTCAATGCTTGATGTGTTTATTTATCGTGATTCGGAGGATCGCTTGGTTGCCACCACCGAGCAACCGCACGCCGCCGTGGGTGAGTTTGCCGCGATGCGAGTGAAGGAATTGCATCCGCAAATGGGCGCGTTTCTCGATTGGGGTTTGTCAAAAGATTTGCTGCTGCCATTTAGCGAGCAGGGTGGCAGGGTTGATGTCGGTCAACTCATTATTGTGGCGGTATGTGTAGACCCAAACACGGATCGCATGATTGCCAGCGCGCGTCTGAACCGCCACTTAAGCCGCGATGAGCCCGTGTATGAGGTGAATCAGCCAGTGAGTATTTTAATTACGGGCGAGTCGCCGCTTGGCTACAACGCCATTATTGAAAATGCGCACCGCGGACTTTTGTTTTACACCAACTTGCCCGCGCCGCTAGCCATTGGTGCGCGCATGTACGCGTTTGTTCGCTTAGTGCGCCCCGATGGAAAAATAGATTTGTCACTGGACGCCGCCGGTTACGAGCGCGTTGAGCCCCTTACCGAGCAAATTCTGGAGGCGCTGCAACTCGCCGGCGGCCGCATGAACTTTGATGATGACAGCAAGCCCGAGCAAATTCGCGAGCAGTTTGGCGTGAGCAAGAAGGCCTTCAAGCAGGCGCTTGGAAAATTATTTCGCGACCAGCGCATTGTGTTCACCAAACCTGGCATTCAACTTGTTGATGCGGCGGGTGATGCGCCGGAAGCAACTGAGTAATCCCGCTTCACACATCCACGCGCTTACCTTCGCGCGCGCCGTCGTACCACAGCGGAAGTTGCTCGCGCTTTTGCAGCATGTTGCGGCCGCCAATAAAAAACCGCGCCAATAAATACAGCAACTTAAAGCCACTATTGGCGCGTTGCTTGCGCGCGCTGCTGACGACTTCTTCTTTGATCAAAGTAAATCTTCCACGTTTTTTAAGCGCGATGCTCAGCCAGTATTCCTCGCTGGCGTACCAAGTTTCGTCAAAGCCACCCACAGCCTCAAAGTCGCTCCGTCGCGCAAAGAAAAAACACCCCGCCGCCAATGTGTTCATGTACCAATACACCTTGAATACGGCGAAGAACACTTCCGCAAGCAATGAGCCGCGGCTGTCAAACGCCACACGCGCGCCGCCGCCCACGGCGCCTTCATCCATCTCTAGAAGCGCGTTACGAATGACGGTCTCTGGAACAAATGTGTCCGCGTCGCAGAAAATAATGTAGGGAGCGTTGCACGCTTGCGCACCAGCGTTGCGCACGGCGGCGATCTTACGCTTCTTCACCTGCACCACGCGCGCGCCGGCCGCCCGTGAAACTTCCGCGGTGTGGTCGCTGCTGTCATCGTCCACCACAATCAGTTCATAGGCGCGGCCCACGCCGTCAGCTGCGGCGCGCAACTGCGCCAGAGTTTGCGGCAACACAGCCTCCTCATTCCACGCTGGAACAATGATGCAATATTCAGGCGCGGATGGTGTCATGGGTGGTATGTGCTAAGCGTGATAATTGCTTACGGCGAATGGCTTGAAGCGCAGATTGCATATTGCTGAATCAATTAAAAATTGAGGCGTTTGAAGCCATTATTGCAAACTTGCGCGGGGAAACATGAGCCCCCTTACTTTGCCAATGCCGCGGTAATGACGGCGCGTAAATCAGCCTCCACATTACCGCCTGCGCCAACTTCAGCTTTGGCAATGGTGCCATCCTTGTTGATAATGATGAGCGTTGGAATACCCGTAATGCCGTAGGTCTTGGCGAGTTCCTCGCCAGCGAGCAAGCAACCGTAGGTGAAATTCTTGGACTCCATATATGTCTTGGCGGCGCCGTCTTTTTTCTCCCATGTGTTGACACCAAACACCGCAACGCCTTTGTCCTTGAACTCCTCGCTTAGTTTTTGAATGGCCGGCATGATTTTTTTGCATGGGCCACACCATGTCGCCCAAAAGTCAAGCAGCACAACCTTGCCCTTGAGCGAATCAAGCGTCACTTCTGGTCCAGCCAGGCTGGCCAACTTAAAGTCCGGCGCTTTGTCGCCAACTTTGAACGCGAGCTCGGGCGCCCTCTGCGCGTCTTCGTCTTCCTCTTCCTTGGGCGCGTCGATCTTTGCAAATCCCTCGGGCATTTTCTGCGTAAAGAGCGCGGGATCAATCGTGGAATTAATTTTTACATTTGTATATGTCGTTACGGTTGGTGGTGGACCACCCATCGGTCCATCGCTCATATTGTTTGATTCAATCAGGCGTCGTGGCATGTTGTCCGAACGGGCGAACGCAATGGTTTCCGTGAAGCGTATAACAAGTGGCTTTAATTTTTCGTCCTCATTCGCGTCGCCATCCGGTTGTGGCTCCAATGTCATTTGGCGTACCACGCGCACCACATCGCATAGAGTTCCGTCCACAGTTTCTTCCGGCTCAAGCGTGAATGACACGGGCTTGGGTGCGTCCTCTTCTTCGTCACCAATTTTTTTCTCCATGATCCAGCGCGGAAAATGTTGAATGACATCTTCTATGACCGGGTTCATGTTCTGACCAAGGTCCATGAAAGTTTTTGCGGTGAGATCCGTGACAGCGGTGGCGTCTTCAGTATTGGTGATGATGCGCGTTGGCTTTCCATCCTTGAGATTTTCTAAACGAAATCCCACAATACCGTTATCGTCCTTTGCATCGAACATCATGATAAAGCGCGCGGGCTCGCCAAAGCCAGGCGGCAATTGTTCCCCCTGTGGAATGTCCATTTTCATTTGCGTGACTGCGTCAAAGCTGGTCACTTTTGTCGCGGCGGCAACCGATGCGTCGTAAACGGCTTTCGCTTTCGGATCGATGGTGTCGGCGGGATTGGCGTCGGCCTTGGCCGCTGGCGTGCCCGATGCGTCCTTGAACACCACGCGACCCTTGGTTTTGCTCGCTTCGCCATTGGCGGCGCCATCTTGAGTGATTTCAACTTGAGTCGAGGTCGGCGCGCCTTGCGCCGTAGTTGGCTTGGCGTCCTGCGCCCATGCACGAGCGCATATAAATATTGCAGCGATGCCGCACAAAAACGATTGAATGAATAATTTCATGCCTACAGAATAACGAGCATACTTCCCAAAGTGTGACATTCATTTAGGCACGCATAAAGGTTATTCATGTTGTCCGACCACAATCACTCTTGCAAAGGTAAGGAACCGCATACTCTCAATTCACGATCTTGCAAAAATATATCCGATCCCTTGAACGCACCGCCAATTTTCGCAGCGCAAGCCACAGGCGGAGTTGGTCTGATACCTACCCATTGATCACTTAATATTAAATGTATGGTCCATATCCACGAGAAAATAGATTTCACCGTTGCCATATTTGTAGTGCACGATGGAAAAGTTTTGGTGATTCACCATAAAAAATTGGATCGATGGCTTCCGCTGGGCGGCCACATTGAACTTGATGAGGACCCAGAGCAAGCCGCGCTGCGTGAAACCAAAGAGGAAAGTGGCTTTGATGTTGAGTTGATTGGCGAGCGTCCTCCCACTACAGGTTCCGGTACGCGCGCGTTGATTCGCCCGCGCTTCCTAGATATTCATCGTATTAGTGAAACGCACGAACATATTGGCATAATTTATTTCGCGCGCCCCAAAGCGGGGCAGGCCACGCTTGCGCCCGCAGAGCATCACGCCATTCGTTGGTGTGGCGCGAGCGAACTGGATGATTTGCAACCCGCCATGAGTGACGCCGTCAAATATTATTGCCACGCCGCGCTCATTGAGTTGGGGTGAACACTTCACATGAATTGATTTGGCATGAACATGGCGTCCAAACCCAAATTTGGCGCCACATCATTCTTGGATAACAGCGTTTTATAGCCAAAAGACCAGTTATTTCTCTTAAAATTATTGAATTTTATTGTTCATTGGTAGGGCGTGTGGTAAGTTACATTCCATGTCTTCTGTAAAGCGTCCCCAATTTTTTTTTTATTGGTGCGCAATGCTTATCAGTATTGCATCGCTGGCGCACAACGCGCTTGCTGATCTGCGCATTAATGAAATTATGGCGGATAATACTTCCACTATAAATGATGAGGACGGCAAATCATCCGATTGGGTTGAGTTGTACAACCCGGATTCCGTGGCGGTGAACCTACAGGGCTGGGCGCTTTCAGACAGCGTAAGCACTCCGTTGAAGTGGCTCTTTGGCAATGTGTCCATTCAACCAGGTCAGCGGTTGCTAGTGTGGGCCTCAGATAAAAATCGTCCCAATGGTCCGCAGATTCACACGAGTTGGTCCATTAGCAAAAACGGCGAGTCCATCTTGCTCACCAATCCCGCGGGCGTATTGGTGGATCAATTTCCGTCAACCGCAATCGCGAGCAATGTGTCCATGGGCAGGCAACCTGATGGCATTGGTCCACTTTATTTTTTTACGCAGGCCACGCCGGGCGCCGCCAACACCACAACTGGATATCCAACTGAAATACTTGCGCAGCCCGTGTTCTCCGTGGCTGGTGGAATGCGAACCACCGCCGCCACTGTTGCCATTACATCCACCGTTGTTGGCGGCACCATTCGCTACACGCTTGATGGCTCTGATCCAACTGAGTCATCGTCGATCTACAACGCGCCTATCACGCTTACAAGCAGGGTGGGGCAGGCCAACGGAATATCCATGATCCGTACCAACTTCAAATCAGTTGGCGCGCCGTATTACGAGGGCTGGCAGCAACCCAGTGGTGAGGTGTACAAGATCAATGTGCTGCGCGCTCGCGTGTTCAAGACTGACGTTCTGCCTAGCCGCATCACCACAAGGTCGTACTTGATTGATCCGTTGGGATCCGCTCGATATTCAATGCCCGTGGTCAGCATCTCCTCAAGCAAGGAAAATTTCTTCAGCGCCGAGACTGGTATTTATGTTTATGGAAACTATAATAATTATTCGCAAGATGGAAGTGATTGGGAGCGACCGGGGCACATTGAATTTTATGAAACCGACGGCGCGCTCGCCTTTCAAGGCGAGGTGGGTATTCGACTTCACGGCGGAACAACCGTAAGTCGTCCACGCAAGTCGCTGCGAATTTACTCGCGTAATCCAACGGGCAAGGTTCCATTCACGCACCAACTCTTTCCCGACAAGACCATCTCCACCTTCGACACTTTCTTGCTGCGCAACAGCGGCAATGATTGGGGGCAAGCTATTTTCCGCGACGCGTTGGTGAGCACGCTTGCCGCGTCGACCGGTATTGATCGCCAGCATGCGCGCCCGGTGGTTGTGTTTCTCGATGGCGAATATTGGGGCATTCACAACGCGCGAGACCGCTTTGACGAGGGCTACTACCTGAATCATTATCGTTTGGGCGATCTGCAATTTTCACAATTGGAAATTTGCTCATGCAATGCAAGTTGGCCCAGCGCCGATGCCGGCGAGCCCTCGCTGGTTTCCGATTTCACCGACATTCTGAACCGCGCTGGCAACAATGAGTTTGCCACGACGGCCGGGTATGCCGCTTTGGCTAGCCACATCGACATTGATAATTACATTGACTACAACGCAATTCAGATTTGGTCAGGCAACACCGATTGGCCCGGCAATAATCAGCGTGTTTGGCGCGCCGTCACCGCAAATACTGGGGCGGGCGTCAATCCGCGCCTTGATGGTCGCTGGCGTTGGCTGCTGTACGACACCGACTTTGGGCTTGGCCTTGATTTCTTTTATGTGATTGGCCATAGCGATGGTCCAAGTCACAACACGCTTGAGCACGCCACAACCAGCAGTGGCAGTAACTGGAGCAATAATGAAGTTGGCACTCGCCTGTTGCGCAAATCGCTTGACAACTTGGCCTTCAAGAAAAAGTTCATCAATCGCTTCGCCGATCTTTTAAATACATCGCTTTCCGCCAGTCATGCAACCGCAACGCTGGATCAATTTCAAGCGACTTTTTCGCCGGGTATGACAGAGCATATTTTGCGTTGGCGCCAACCTACTGATTGGACGGGCGTGATTGCGCGCATACGCAGTTACATGCAACAAAGGCCAACGGCGGTGCGCTCGCACATTGTTTCCAAATTTGGTTTAAGCGGAACGGCCAACCTGACCGTGAATATCAACGACAGCGCCCAAGGCGCGGTCACTGTGAATACCATCGCGCTTGATGGTGCCACCGTTGGAGTGCTGGCTCATCCATATCCATGGCTTGGCGTGTATTTCAAGGGGGTTTCCGTTCCAATCAGCGCGCAAGTGAAACCAGGTCATGAATTTGTTTCGTGGTCGGTCAGTAATTCCAATGGAGTTGTGGTGAGCCCATTGAATGCGGCCAGTGAAATTATGTTGACTGGCGATACAACATTAACCGCGAATTTTACCCGCATTCCTTGCCCAATGGACCTGGATGGCTCGGGTGAGATTGACACCGGCGATGTCAGTCTTGTGATTCTTGATACCGGCTCATGCATTGATTGTCCGACAGATATTGACGACTCTGGCGAGGTCGACTCTGGCGATGTGAGTCTTGTGCTGCTGAATACGGGCGCATGTCCGTAACTCGCAGTCAGTTTCCTACAGTATTTCTATGGACGCTTTCAAAATTTGGCGTGCGGGCTTTCGCACCCGCGGCTTAAGCATGTGCAATGAAAGATTATAATTCAATGAATACATTGCAGCGGTTGTCAATACGAGCTGTGGAATTGATCCCCAGGCGATTGCCCGGAGTGTGGCAAGCCGTGGCGTATTGAAGACTTTGAATTCTGCGCAGAACATGTGCAACTTTTGTGTCCGAACTGTGACTGCGCCCATTCAGGCACATTCATTGCGTCGCTGGCTTCTCCTTACGCGTTTGCGTGCACGAGTTGCAACAAAGACATTGAACTGAATCAAATGCGCGCTTACCCCGCGGAGGGGTCCGATGGTTCACAAGCGGTGCAAGAAGAGTTTGTGTGGAGTAATCGCCGACGCGTTGGTCGTTGGCGAGCGTTCTGGCGCGTGGCTGGCAATGCCTTGTTTACTCCATCAATAATCGGCAACACAATGAGCTAGAGGCGCGAACTGCGTGGCGCCGGTTGCGCCAGCGAATTTGCCACCACATGCGATAGAAACCAAGACAAAAGTTGAGACGGATCCTGTGCAAATACCACTGAAAATTCCGTGACCACAGATGCTCCAAAACAAACATTAAGTGATTCAGCAGCTATCTTAAACACTCATGGAATCTGAAATCGCTAGCTGGCTCAGTGTGATCTTTCGCTTTGTGCATGTTTTGGCTTCCATTATGTGGATTGGCAACTCCATTTTATTTACATGGATGGAGTTGAACTTGATCGCACCAAAAAATGGCGAAGAAAATAGAGACAAAGATTTGCTTGGTCGACTTGACATGCTGCATGGCGGCGGGGTTTTTCATTTGCAAAAGCGAGTCATCAATCCTGGCGCCATCCCATCGCCGCTGCACTGGTTTATGTGGCAGTCGTACACAACTTGGATCACCGGCGCGTTGCTGATGATTTCTGTTTTTTATATAAATGGCGGTGCGCCACTGCTTGATGCGTCCAAGTCTGCGCTCACGGGTTGGGAGGCTATTGGACTCAGCGTGGGCGGAATCATTGCGTGGTGGCTGGTGTACGACATGATTTGGCGCAGCAAACTCAAGGAAGTTCCCGCGCTCGCGGTGTTGCTCACATTCTCGCTGTTGATGACAACCACAGTGTTCTTTAATCAATACTTCAATGGCCGAGCCGTGTTTCTGCAAGTGGGGGTCATGCTTGGCAGTGCCATGACGGCCAATGTTTTTGTGCACATCATTCGTAATCAGAAAAAATTCATGGTGGCCCTGTTGGTGGGTAAGCCGCATGATTTGAAATACGGCAAGCAGGCGAAGACGCGCTCCATGCACAACCACTACATGACATTTCCGGTGCTGTTCATGATGCTCAGCGCGCACTTTCCGCAAATTATTAGCGCGGATTGGCTGTCGCCCATTCTTGGCGTAATCGTTGTTTCGCTCATGCTGGTCAAATTTTTCATGAACTCGCGCTACTACTTTGGCGGCTGGTTGGTGGCCATCTTCATCGTGTTCTTCATCGCGTGTGGACTTATCAAGGTGTTCTTGATCATGCCCGCCAGCACATCCGATGTTGGACTGACCGATGAGCAACGGGGAGCAAAGTTGTTCGTGGCGCAAGGGTGCGCCGTGTGCCATCAGGTTGGATCGTCACAACTTGCTCCCAATTTGGACAAGCTTTACAACAGCACGGTGCAGTTGGCTGATGGCGGCAAGGTGGTTGCCGACGAGGCATATCTGCGCGAATCAATCGAGCGGCCGCAGGCGAAGATTGTCAAGGGCTATCCATCAAGCATGCCGCCAGTGTCGCTGACCAAAGAACAGTTGGATTATTTGATCGCTTATCTAAAGACGCGTTGACGGCGTGTACGGCATATTTGGCCACGCCCTCGACGGAGCGCGCGGCAAGTGATACTTTGCGCGCATGTTGAGTGAGTTCTTGAATCCAAACTTGGTTCAACGACTTGATCCATCCCCAGACTTGAATGCATTTATTCGTTTTATATGCCAAGAAGTTTCTGCCGATGTGGGATTAGCTGAAACTACTTTGGAACAAGCGTTTTTGGCGCGAATGCGTGGCGGCGCGGTGTCCACTCCCGAAGGCGTGGCATTTCTGCACGCCGTTGTGGTGGGGGTCAAGAAGACCATTGTTGGGTGTTACATCATGCCCAAGGGATTATTGTTGGACTACACCAATCCGCCGGCAGATATTATTTTTATTTTGGTTGGAAATTCCGATACGCCTTGGCAACATGTTCGATTATTGGCGCGCTTAAGTCGTATTGCCTCCAACGCAGAAGCGCGTGCCAGTTTTAAAGCAGCGACAACAGGCGCGGACTTGCTAAAGGCGCTTCTTCATGAGGACAAGCGACATGGATAGTGCGCCGAACATGGAACGACCAGCGCGTGATGAGCGCTTGCTGATCCTGATCGCAAGAACAGAGGAGAGTTTTGATCCCTTGGTCACCGCGTTGCTTGACGCCAACATTCAAGGTGCCACGGTATTGGAAAGCCGCGGTCTCGGAACAATCATCCGTTCTGAAATGCCAATCTTCGCCGGGCTTGCCGCGCTATTGCCGCAATCCACAGGGAACCGCGTTGTGCTTTCCGTGGCAACGCGCCAGCAAATTGACGACCTTGTGCGATTTCTTTCGCAGTTACCCATCGAGCGCCGTCCAATTGCCGTAACGCTTCCACTTGAAACGGTCATGGGCATAGGTCTGTGATCAACGGCGCGGACGCTCAGGCCGTGGTGCAAAACATCAGCCCTATTTCAGCGCTTGCCATTGGCGCGCTTGCGTTTGGACTGGCTTCATTGGCGCTGACGCGCAAAGCCGCGAAAATATCGCGCATACCAATTGCGGCCGCGTTGATCGGTGGTGGCTGGGTGTTCTTTGCGGTGGGTTTATTGATTGGACCTATTGGAATTGATTTGCTGAAATTAGATTTGCTCACGGAACTGCGACCATTGTTGCAAATTGGTTTGGCATGGATTGGTTTGTTAGTCGGCTTACAAGCCAAGCGTTCGATCATGGCGCAAATTCCAGGGTCGTTGTGGAAATGGATCGCTGTGGATTGCCTCGCCAGCGTCATAGTTGGCGTTTTCATCACTGGCATTGTTCTTTTATGGATTGCGCCCCAAGCCTCGTACGGCGCACTGTGTCTGCCATGCGTCTTAATCGGTTGCGCCACTATTGGATGGACAGCGGAACTACGTTCGTTGCGCGGACTAGATGCGCGTTCGCCACTCTTGGCCACACTCACACAAGCGGGAGCTGGTTTGGCGGTCATTCTTGCCATCACCATTCACGGAATTGTCTCGCTGTATGTGACCACGATCGAAGGCGGAATAATCACGCCAAATTTTGGACAGGGCTCGATTGGTTTGATCAGCACCATGTTCGTGGCGGGTGTTTGCGCCATGACTATGCGGCTTCTACTGCAGCAGGAAAGTTGGAATGATGGGCGCATCATTGTGTCGCTCATTGGAACGCTAGCTTTGATCGCTGGCGTGTCCACCGTTCTAGATGGATCGCCCATGTTTGGCGCGTGCGTGTTGGGTGTCATGATTGCCAATATGCGCAGTGGAGCCATGCGTCGACTAGAGCGCGTGATTACAGGGAGTGAAACCGCGATCGCAAGTATTTTGTTTCTTCTTGCAGGCGCAATAGTAGATCCAATTGCTGCATGGTGGCCTTGGATCATTGCCGCCATTGTGCTGACCTTTCGAGTTGTGTTCAAAGTTCCACTGGCACGTGTGTACAGCGGCAACACATGGCTTGAACGCGGCTCAAATAACATTCACTTTGCAACCATTCGTCAAGCGCCAATCGCCATTGCGCTCGCTATTGCGTCACTGCTCGAGCTCAACAATTCCGCGCAGCGCGTCATGTTGTTGGTACTGGCCATTGTTGGCGTGCTGAGTAATATTATTCCACTTTTGTGGCGGCGCCAATCATGAAGCGCCCCCTTATTATTTTTCTAACCTTGCTTGCAACCATTCTTGCCGTTATGGCTTTGCGAAAATTTCAAAGTGGTTTGGAAACTGTTGCCGTCGTGGATGTCCTTGGCCAACTCGGCACACCAAATCACATTGGGGTTCAATTTGCGGCACTCTCGATCGGATTGCTGGTATTGGGAGGATTTCTGGCTGGCGAACTAGCGTCCACCATCGCGTTGCCACGCGTGACAGCGTATTTGTTGTTTGGAATATTGGTTGGACCATCGTTGGCGTCATGGCTCCCCAACGGATTTCCAAAGCTGGTTCCAGAAGTTGAGTTGACCTATTTGAACTTGGTTCAAACGCTGGCGGTCAGCCTGATTGGGTTGATTGCTGGCAGTGAACTTAAAATTTCATTCTTAAGAGCAGTGGGTTCGCGTATTTGTAAACTGCTTGCCTTTGAATCTTTGGGCGTCGCCGTGCTGTTGTGTGCGTTGCTGATCGCGGTATCGAGCACAATTCCATTGTTGTCGCAGCGCACGCCCACCGAGCGATGGTTTCTTATTGCGGTGTTGATCGCTTTGATCAGCGCCAGCAGTCCCGCGGTTATGGTGGCCATTCTGCGTGAGACCAAAGCTAATGGTCCATTTGCGCAAACGGGGTTGGCCATGGTTGTTCTCAAAGATCTTGTGCTTGTCATTGTCATCAGCGCAATGCTGGCGGCGTGGACATCAAATCAATCCCATTCGGCGGGATGGATTGCCTCGCTCCAAGTCTCATGGCACCTTGCCGGCTCGCTTCTTGTCGGATTAATTTTCGCCGTGGTGTTGGGCGTCATCGCCAAAGGCACGCGGTTTCGCCTTGACATGGTCATGATCATCGCTGGATTTTCCATTGCCTTGGCGGGAAGAGTGTTAAATATCGCACCCTTGATTGCGGGAATTACCGCTGGATTTGCATTGGCTAATTTATCGCCCAACACTTCGCGCCGATTATTTTCTTCCATCGACAATATTTTGCCAACCACCTATGTCATTTTCTTTGCGACCACGGGCGCCAAAATTTCCCTGGATTCACTCATGATCATTTGGCCATTAGCTCTTGGCGCCTGCGCTGTTCGCTTTGTCGGCTCCTGGAGTGGATTGCGCGCTGGATGTCGTGTCACTGGGGCTTCGGACCTGGAACACAAATGGCTTTGGACCGCCATGATTTCTCAAGCGGGTGTCAGTATTGCGCTGGCCTCAGAAATTCACCGCGTGTTCGCCCATCAGGAGTGGGCGGTGCAGTTACAGAGTTTCATGCTGACCACCATTGTCATTAATGAACTGATTGGTCCACCACTCATGCGCCTAGGCATTCTACGCAGCGGCGAAGCACGGGCGTAATTACCAGCGTACAAGCGGGGATTTTTTTCAATAGAAGCACAGCACATGATTGTTATTCGATTTCTTCGAATCGGATTTGAATTGAATGAAGTCAAAACACGCGTCAACACCCACGACGGTCGATACATTATTTCTTGTCCGCGCGACGCTTCGCCGCAGCTTTATCAATCGAGCTCAGCGCGTCCGCAACACGGTTCATGTCTAGCGCAATATCGCGCATGGTGGGGGGATTGATTTTGTTCAGGAACTTTTGCACGCGTTGATGCTTTGGAATTTTTGAAAGAGGTTCGGGTTCCACTTGCGCGTTCTCCTTCTCTCGATCTTTCGCAATTTGTATCTGTCTTGCCTCCCACGCGGCGGCGATTTCTTTCACGCTATCGGGCGTGAACACATCATCCATACTCACCAATGTTCCGTCGGGGCTGGCGGCAGGTTTCTCGCTTGAGCGATACACAATATCAACCGCAAAAAGCCATGGCGTGGATTTTTGCGCAAGCGCCTTGTTGAGTTCTTCAGTCATGTCATGAGTGCGTTCGAAGTTCCATGCCAGATCATTCGCCAACACCCCGCGCAATTTGTTTTGAGCCGAGCGAAACCCAAACGCGTCGCTGCGGGGAATTGTGGCAATGGCCAGATCAAGTTTGCCGCGCAGTTCATCGGTGACTCCGCGACGAATGGCAAAGTGCCCAACTGCAACGGCAATTTCCTCCGCAATACTTTGGCTGGTAAGCGCGTGCGTGAATGTGGGGTCACTTGTCAGCGCGTTGCTGGCGGCGATCGCCATGCAAATAAGTCCAAGAGATTGCTCTGCGTTGTGCTTGGGCAACATACTTTTGGCCAGCGCTATGCGCGCTGCTCCGCGCAAGCCGCCCACCAAAGCCAAGTCCAGCGGTGTGTCATCGCTAGAAAGTTTTGCAAACGAAACCACTTTGCTTTCACACGCCATTGCACGGCGTATGTATTCAAATACCGTGGTATCGCAGGCATCAAGTGTTGTAATAGCCGTGGATAGAAGCGGCGAATCATCGGTCATGGAACTCAAACGCAACAATTCAACGGTGGCTTGTTGCTCATCATTCAGCGCGCGCGCCGCGGCGGCGGCACGACTCCACCAAATTGCGGGTACGCCAAGTGCGCCGGCGTTTAATTTGCCAGATGCAATTCCCTGCAGAGTTTCCATTAGCGCATTTCTTTTGGCTTGTTGCGCAAAAAAACGATTGAGGCATTTATTGATCGCTGGAAAAAAAGAATGCGGGAGTGCTTGTGGATTTACAGAAGACAATTCCATCGTTGCAATCGCAGCATCATGTTTCTTTAATGCTGCTTCTATGTTCGGCTCACGAAAGCAAGCGGCCATTTCTTTATACACGCCCTCCAGCGGAACCATGGCCTCATGAATTTCCTCGGCGTTCAGTTTTTGATAAGGCTCATTGACTTGTGTATCGCCCCCCATTTGAGCAAGTGCCTTGCCGTCCAATGTGGAACTGATCAGCACCGTGTATTCCTCATTCATGGCGTCGGCATATCCGTGCGGATCTGCGCCACGCAGTGGATCCATGGCCTCCAAAAGTTTGGCGGCTTTCTCTGGCGTGAGCGAGCCTTCATCCACCAAATATTGCGCGTTGTCCATGGACAACAAACCTATAGAGCTGGAGATAAGCGATGAAATCATCACGGGTAATTGCGCAACTTGCCTAGAAAGATTGCTGCTAGCGCCAACGCTCTCCAAGTAGATGTCCCAATCTCCTTCGGCAAGTGCAAGATTGGCGCGCGCGCCCAAAATGCGCGAGGCCAGCTGCATGGATCCAAGTTCTGGCATCTCCATTTCAAATCCTTGCGAGTAGTCATGTTTAAAGTCGCACTTGCGCAACTTGCTTGTGGATACCACCTTGTCAAGCACAGGTCCCAACTTGGTCATGGCCAAGCGTCCAATTTCAAGCTGCTTCTGGGTGGGCGGAGGACTTCCGCTGGCAATTCTTGTAATCGAATCCCAATCTTCCTGTGTTAAGCCAGATTCATTTTTATATTGAAGGTGCGGAAAAATATCCTGCCACAATGTGGCCGCGTTATCGCCAGCGTTGCCGATTGCCACCGTGTTATTTTGTGATTGGGGATTCGCCAACGCAATTGATGCCAGAACTAGACAGAATGCCACCACGACTTGCCAGGATTCTTTAAATACAGCCGTTTCTTGGCGTGGTGTCGCCAAGTGCATGGCACCGTCCATAGAACTTGTGGCATGTACTTTCATGGATCGTTTGGGGTAATTGGAAAACTTGCTTTAAATAGCCTAATTTTAGTGACTCCAAAGAGTTATTTGAAGCGAACATAGATGGCAATGCCAAGTTTAACTCATGACAGTCAAAGTTTTATTTGGAACGGAAGCCGTCTTTGGATGATTGGCGTCAATGTCGAATACGCATTACTTGCGCCCGAGCGTTGGCGTGCAGCATTACTATCGCTCAAGCAAATGGGTTTTAACACTATTCGCACAAGCGTGCCGTGGTGTTTTCATGAGCCGAGAATGGATCGCATGAATTTCACGGGGGCGCTGGATGTTGGCGCGTTTGTTGGTCTTTGTGGCGAACTTGGGCTACACGTTGTTTTGCGTATAGGGCCGGTTGTTGGCGAGCCATTTGAAGGTGGCGGCCTACCCGCATGGTTGCCAGATCAGCCCGATACCAAGCTCCGCGTGGCCAACGAAACATTTTTAAAGCACACCAGTAAATTTTTTCATGCCATTGGAAAAGAAGTTGCCCCGCTACAAGCCACGGTAGAAGCCGGTAAAGGCAAGGGCTTCGCTGGTGGCCGCGCCAACGCTGGAGGCCCACTGTGCGCGGTTCAAATTGAGCACGCTTGGAATTGTGGCAATGAAATTGAAGGCAAGAAATACCACACCGAACTTTTGCGTTACGCGCGTGAGAGCGGCTTCACGGTTGCGGTGTTCACCAATAACGGCTTGTGGATTTCCGTAGAAGGCTGTGTTGAAGTGTGGGAGGGTTGGAGCGATCTGTTTGCAAATCTACGCCAGTTGCAAACCGTACAACCAAATATGCCGCGATTTGTGGAAATTCGTGAAGAGGCTGCGCGTCAAGCAGGCCACAATAGCAAAGCGAAAACCGTTAAAGGTATTGGAAAAACAAATGCCCGCGACCTTGCCACGCAGAGCACCAACGCAACGCAAAATGGTTGGAGCGATGGCATGGAATACTTGCGGCGGATGGGACATATTTTGTGCGCGGGTGGACAGCCCACCTTGCCTGGCGTTGCGCGTACTGATCGCACCAACGCCGTTCCCGCCATGTTGGATTCCGTTGGTCAACCCGACAACAACACGCGTCAATTACGCCGTATGGTCAGCTTCTCAAGCAATTTTGGGTTTGTCTTCGCGGCCGCCGACCCCACCAAGCAAGCCGCTGTACAAAATCTTGATTCGCTAGTTTCAGGATCATTCGCAGTGGTGACGGTAGAGGGTGGCGGCAAGATTGTGTTTGTATTTCGTGGAGCCGACGAGCCTGGCAAGCCACGCCTTGATGCCACAACCATTGTCACGCCACAGGGTGTGAGCATGCCAGTTCATTTGGGCGATGCGCCCGTGGGTTGGTATTTGTCCGACATTAATCTGCAAGGCGCAGGCGTGATGGACTTCTGTAACCTGTCGCCATTCGCGTTCATTCAAAAGAAAATGTTGGTTTTACAAGGAGCCGCGCAAACCTACGGCGTTCTTTCAATCAATGGAGCAGTCGTTGAGTTCACGCTTCCCAAGGTTGGCGACAAGCCCCTGGTGCTGACGCATCAGAAATTCACGGTTGTAGTTTGTAATCAAGAGCAAATTGACGCAACTTTGGTCGATGCCAACGGCGTGACGATTGGCGCGGATCACATTCGGCTTGGCCACATCAGCGCGCCAAAGGCTGCGGGCGCAAGTGAAACTGATACAAGCAAAAGTAAAAACCTTCCTCTTGCGCATGCGGCCAGCATTGATGCGCAAAATACCTATGCCCAAATCAGTCCTGGTTTCACAAAGGCGTTCCATGTTTCGCTTGCGGGCGAGCTTTCTGAACTTGCAACCACCGAGCCCCGCAAGCAGTTGGAACACACATTGCGTGATTGGCAAATGGCCACATGCCAGGATTATGTGCTTGGCCTGAGTGATCGCTTTGCAACATTGGACCAACCGTGCAGTTTGGCCAAGTGTGGCGCGGTCGCAGGTTGGGGTTGGTACAAACTGAGTTGGACACCTGATAGCAAATCCAAACTATCGCAAAGCGTGCACTTTCCACAAGCCGCTGGCCACATGCATACTTGGCTCAATGGAAAAAATCTTGGTGTGCTGAATGAAAAAGCCGCAGCACTGCCGCTTCTTGTGGCACCAACCAAATCAAGCGCCGTTAAGAACTCCCCTGTATTGGTTGGCGCGGTAGGCTCATCCAAAGGTGGTAAAGCTGGAAAAGGCAAAGTTCTTCGCAACGCCAAAGCCAGTGGCATACCACCCATGCACACGATCACCATGCTGGCTCGCCAAGGTGGAACAAGCGCCAACTCCGCGCACCAACATCGCGCGGTCGGCGTGTTTGGCAACGCTCTTGAGGTCGCGCCACTATCAACAAAAATAACCGTCGTGCAGTCGCCGCCAGTTGATCCTTTCAAAGCTTGCGCGTTTCTTCCAGAAGTGGCGCTTGGACACCACATGTCCACGCACGCCGCGCGTATTTCTTTCACCTACAGCGGCAGTGGCGCAATTATTATTGATGCGCCAACCATCGCTTTGCGCGCCGCGGTCTTACTCAATGGTGTGGTGATTCACTTTATTGATTGGCGAGGTGATCTTGGCGATGCGCTTGTCTTGCAAGCCGCGCCCAAAGGCTCAAAGAGCGGTCTTGTAAGCGGGACAAACGAGTTGGTTTTGGTGCCTGTCGCAATCCCAAATGAAATGTCGGCACAGATCTCCGTAGAAAAAATGTGCAAGCAACTTCGGTTCTATCAATCCAATCAGATTCCGCTAGCCAGCAACGCAACCTGGAGTTTTGCCCGTTGGGAAATACCGGGCGCAGCCTCGGAAGTGTGGCAACCATTGAAGTCCATCAAGCCGAGCGAGCCACGCTGGTTCACCACCACATTTACAAAGCCATCAGTTTCAAGCGGACCTATTTCTATTTTGTGCCAAGGCTTGTCCTACGGCCATGTGCTGCTGAATGGAAAAATAGTGGGGGACTACAACACGCAGCAAGACCGGACGCGCATTGAGTTGCCAACGGAAGCCATGCCTACTAAAAACACGCTCAGTATTTTTGATGTGTGTGGAAATTCCCCCGCCAGCGTGAAATTATCGTTCGCGCAGTGACCTTGTTGCAATGTGGTGCAATTAAGTTTGGAGTGCATCCACTACTCCGCGCTCATCGGGTGCCAAGTGGTCTTGTATTCCACCGCGCCACCAAACGCGTCAGGTCCATCGCATGATGGACTTGACCAATCATGGCGATCGTCAAGAATGCGAACGCGCTTGAGATTGTCCGCGCCTTGCTCGCGTAACACGGTGGCTTGTGCGTTGTTCACCGCCGCCACAATGCCGTCGATTTCGCGGTGGCTGGCGAATGGCTTCAGCAACTCGTCTCGGAATCCAGTCAGCAAATTAAATACGCCCGCGGGGATATCCGATGATGGCATGCTTTCTGCCATCAACAACGCGGGCAGCGGCAAACTTTCACTTGCCAACACAATCACAGTGTTGCCAGCGCACAACGCGGGTAGCCACATGGATACAAAGCCAAGAAGCGGCGATTTCTCTGGGGCGATCACACCAAGCACTCCAACGGCTTCTGGCGCCGTGAAATTCCAATACGGCGCGGCCACGGAGTTTTGGTTGCCCAGCACGCTACCCATTTTGTCGGCCCAGCCGGCGAAGCAAATAGTTCGATCAACAGCGGCGTTCACTTCGGCGCGCGCGTTCTTTGCGCTAGCACCCGTGGTTTCGCGCAGCGCCGCGGTGAATTCATCGGCGCGTCCTTCAATCATTTCCGCAAGGCGATACAAAATTTGGCCACGCAAATACGGTGTGGACGCGGTCCAAGATGGTTGCGCGGCTTTCGCGGCCTCAACGGCTTCTCGCAAATCCTTGCGGCTGGCGGTACATAACTGCGCCAACGCACCGCCATCTTTGTCATGCAATGGATGCGTGCGGCCACTTTCACCGCGTGGAAACGCGCCCTTGATGAAAAGTTTGTGTGTCTTTAGAACTGTCAGTCGGCTTTCAGTCATGTGTATTTCTTTCAGAGCGTCTTTCAAGCAACAATGTGAATGTCATCTCAACGCGTCAACTATTCGTTCAAGTCCGCGCAATTCCAGCGCGCGCAATTATGTATGAAACCAACGCAAGTCATTTCAACGGGCGCGACTTAATGCGCCAAATATTCCATCAAGCCGTGGCGGCCACCTTCGCGGCCAAATCCACTTTCTTTCATGCCGCCAAATGGACTTCCAGCGTCGAATAAATTAAATCCGTTGCACCACACCACGCCCGCGCGCAACCTACGCGCAACATCAAACATCTTGGCGCTTTTCTCCGTCCAAATGCCGGCGCTTAAACCAAACGGAGTGTCGTTGGCGCGCGCAACGGCTTCATCCACCGTGCGGAAGGTCATGAGGCACACCACGGGTCCAAATATTTCCTCTCGCGCAACAACATGCGCTGGCTGCACTCCGCCAAGAGCGGTGGGCTTGTGCCAAAAACCTTTCTTGGGAATTTCGCCAACGCCGCACTCGTGAACAACCGCGCCTTCATTGCGCGCAATCTTCACGAAGCCCGCAATACGCTTCAGTTGAGCCGCGGAATTAATCGCGCCCACATCCGTGTTCTTATCCATTGGGTCGCCCATGCGCAGCGACGCCATGCGATACAACAATTTCGCCTGGAACATATCCGCTATGGATTCCTCAACCAGCAATCGACTGCCGGCGCAACACACTTGTCCTTGGTTGTAGAAAATTCCAAGCACCGCGCTTTCAACCGCTTGATCAATGGCCGCGTCGGCAAAAATAATTTGCGCGCCTTTGCCGCCCAACTCCAT
>SXGQ01609813.1_pt1 | contig 21817 bp, 16 predicted proteins | sample 3178371 | NCBI WGS metagenome assembly SXGQ01 (sample SAMN11356859, study PRJNA531348) | freshwater metagenome | isolation source: freshwater sample F1-20 | place: China: Fuxian Lake, Yuxi | collected 2017-12-25 | reverse complement strand
GTGGGGACGCTGGCGCTCGGCCCCGCCGGAGCAGCCAACGCCGCCCTGCTGGCGGTCGCCGTGCTCGCCCTCTCCGACACGCGGCTGGCGGATCGTCTCGTCGCCTACCGCGCGGCCCAGACCGATCGGGTGCTGCGCGACAGCCTCGACGGTGTCGATGGTGCGGCCGTCCCCAAGGTGTCGACACGGTGACCAGGGCCGCCGGCAACCACGGACCAGCCGCTGCCGGCGACGCGCCCCTGCTCCCCGGCGCACGGCTCGGTGTGCTCGGTGGTGGACAACTGGGAATGATGTTCGCCACGGCTGCACGGCGGATGGGTTATCGGGTCGATGTCTTCTCCGACGTGGCGGACTGCCCTGCCGCCCGGCACTGCGACCGGCTCCATGTCGTGCGCTTCGACGATCCGGCGGCACTCGTCGAGGCTGCGGTGGGGCTGGATGCGCTCACGTTCGAGTTCGAGAACGTGTCGGCCGCCGCGGCGAGCGCCTTGGCGGATCGCACCCGTGTCCGGCCCGACCCTGCGATCCTCCACACGGTGCAGGATCGGGGCCGCGAGAAGGCGTTCCTCGTCCAGCACGGTTTTCCGGTCGTGCCCCACGCGCTGATCCGCGACCGCGGCGACCTCGAGCACGCCGCGGTTCGGCTGGGCCTACCGGCCGTGCTCAAGACGGCCGCCTTCGGGTACGACGGCAAGGGGCAGCGGCGCGTGGGCAGCCGCGCGGACCTCGAGGCCGCGTGGTCAGACCTCGGCCCGGGGGAACTCGTGCTCGAGGCGTGGGTCGATTTCGCGGCCGAGTTGTCCGTCGTCGCGGCCCGCGGCGCCGACGGGGCGATCGCCCCCTTCGCGCCGGTCCACAATCGCCACCGCAACCATGTGCTCGACCTGACGACCGCGCCCGCCCCCCTGCCCCGAGCGGTTCAGGACGAGGCCCAGCGCCTCGCTGCCGCCATCCTCGGGTCGCTGGGATACGTCGGGGTGGGATGCGTGGAGTTCTTCCTCCTCGGCGACGGCCGACTGCTCGTCAACGAGATCGCGCCGCGGCCCCACAATTCCGGTCATCTCACCGTCGAGGCCTGCGCCTGTTCGCAATTCGAGCAGCAGGTGCGCGCCGTCTGCGGCCTGCCGCTCGGCTCGCCCCGGCAGCTGGCCCCCGCGGCGATGGCCAACCTGCTCGGGGATTGCTGGGCCGGCGGTGAGCCCGATTGGGCGGCGGCGCTGGCCGTGCCCGGGGTGAGCCTCACGCTTTACGGCAAGTCCGCGCCGCGACCGGGCCGTAAGATGGGGCATCTGACCGCGGTCGCCGCGACCGCCGCCGAGGCCGAGGCGGCGGTGATCGCCGCCCGGGATCGCGCCTGCCGCCGCGCATGACGCCGCGCCGGTCGGGGAGCGAACTCACTGGGGCCGGAGAGTGCGGCCGCGCCAGTTCGTCGACAGTCCAAGCCCTTTCCGCAGCAGGGCGTACCACTGGATCACGAGCAGAACCAGCACTCCCGGTGGATGGCCGAGCCACCCGAACGGTCCCCCGCCGAATCGTCGGTCCTGCATGGCCCGCGTGCCGAGCGCGAGGATGGCCGCGAGCCATGCAGCGCCGATCGCCCAGGACGGCCAGCCCTGCCACCGGGTGACCAGCCCGGTGACGACCAGCACCACCGGCAGCACCTGACCGCAGCCGAGCAGCAGGGTGAAGGGGACGATCGTCCGCGGCGCGGCCATCCCCTCCGTCGCATTCTTCGCAAGCCCGGTCAGCGTCTGCCGGTTGCCACTGTACATCCGGCAGGTGGCGACGTCGGTGGCATCGAAGATGTCGGTGCGTAGTCCGGCACGCCGGTAGGCGCGGGGGAGCATCAGCCCATCGTGGAGTGAGCGCCGGATGGCACCATGGCCGCCACTCCGCGCGTAGACCCCGCGCCGGGTGACGAACAGTTGCCCGCACCCCGCCGCGAGCCCGGGGCGCGGATCGCTGCGGCTGCGGTCGAGGGGGAGGAAGCCGAGGAGCACGAAGTGGATCAGCGGCAGGAGCAGCCGGTCGGCGGCACAGCTGGTGAGCTGACGGGGGAATCCGCTCGCCAGGTCAACGCCACTGGCATCGAGAAACGCCACCCCGCGGGCGAGCGCGTCGGGGGTGATCCGCACGTCGGCGTCGAGGAAAACCCAGGTGTCGTGCCGGGCCAGAGCCGCCAATTGCGCGCAGGCGTGCTGCTTGCCGCACCAGTCGTCTGCCAGCGGCCGTCCCGCCTCGAGCCGCACCCGTGGGTCGGCCGCTGCCCGTCGGGCGACGATCTCCCGAGTGCCGTCACGGCTGTCGTCGTCGAGGATCACCAGCTCGAGATCCACGCCGCGGCTCGCGAGCACATGGTCGATGAGCCCTCCGATCGCGGCGGCCTCGTCACGGGCGGGGACGAGCACCGATACCTGTGGGAGCGCTGCCGGAAGAGGAGGCGGGGCGGTGCGGAAGACCCGCAGGTTGCGGAGCGAGAGGGCGGCGGGCAACGCCGCCGCGAGGACGGCTGCCGCGGCGGCGATGCCGACGAGTGTCATGCCACACCGTCAGGCGGCGGCTCGGTTGCATGCGCGGGGTCGAATCGTCGGCCGCGCAGGCGCGCGACCATGGACCGCCAGACATCGTACGGACCACCGACACCGGCACGCCCGCGGAGGAGCGTGCGGAACCGGCGCGGGTCGCGGGTGCAGGCCGCGCTGGCGAGGCGGTCCTGCGTGGCTTCGAGTGCCGCCGTGAGGCGGTCGTGCCAGGCGCGTGGATCGCCGCTTTCCATTGCCATCGGTGTGCCGAACGCCACCAGCGCCTCGGGGAGTCGCTCGGTCCAGAACGGATACTCCACCGCCAACGGGAGGATCCAGCCGCCGCCCCCGGCGGCCGCGACGTGGGCGATGCCCGGCCGGATCTCGAGGGGCCTCGTCCGTGGATCGACGAACTGACCCTGGGCGGTGCACCAGAAGATCACGTCGGGCCGTTCGGCCGCCGCGCGCGCCGCACGGAGGAAGCGCGCCGCCCCCGATCGGCTCGAGGGATCGATGCCGATGAAACCGATCCGTTCCATGAAGCGGTAGCGCCCGAGCGCCGCCGCATCGATCGGGCCGTAACTGATCCTGCCGGGAAAGAGCATCCGTCCCACGGTGAGGAACACCAGCGGATCCCACCAGCCGGGATGGTTGGTGTAGATGAGCATCGGCCGGTCCCCGGGCCGCGGCACACCATCGGGATCGCCGAGGAGGCGCAGGGCGTGGAAGTGCCGCTGCAGATAGCCGCGTACATACCACATGAACCAATCGTTGAGCCGGCGGGAGAAGGCGGGGAGGGTGTCCTGGCGCACTGCCCCGGTCTCCGCGATGGTGGCCGCCATTGCCCTCCGTCCCCCTTCTCTGGCCCCCCACCTTTGGCAGACTGTCTTTGGCACACCGTGTTCCGGTCGCGGCCCGATCAGGCCGGACAGGCGCTGGCGGTCGATCGCGGGGCGTGCATCGGCTCCACCAACCGATCGTGATCCACACAATCGGCGGCGATCCATCCCGACATCAGCACCATCGGCATCCCCGGGCCGGGATGGGCCGCACCACCGGCGAGGTACAGGCCGCGGATGTCGGGGGAGCGGTTCGCCGGCTTGAACGCGCCGAAGAACCGGCCGTGACTGGCCAGACCGTAGATCGCACCGTCGAGGACGCGGTAGCGGTCGTGGATGTCCTGGGGGGTGAGGGCGCGCTCGAAGACGATGTGCCGCTCCAGGTCCTCGAGGCCCGCGGTGGTCTCGAGTTTCTCGATGATTCGGCGCCGGTAGGCGGGGAACATCGTCTTCCAGTCATGGTGCGAACGGAGATACGGCGTGTGGACGAGCACGTAGAGCGCCTCGCCCCCCGGCGGGGCCACTCCCGGCTCGGTGACTGCCGGGGCGCAGACATAGCAGGTCGGATCGGCGGCCGGCTCGCCGCGCCGGTAGATCATCTCGAACTCCTCGTGCGGATCGGCCGAGAAGACGAAGTTGTGGTGGATGAGCTGCTCGTAGCGCCGGTCGAGCCCGAGGTAGAGGACCACGCCGGAGCAAGCCGGCTCGTAGCGGCGACGGGCGAGGAACCGGTCGCCGCGCGGCCGTTCGAGCAGTTCCCGGTGCGTGCGCACACTGTCGCTGTTGCTGACCACCGCGGCCGCCGGAATCCGCTCCCCCTGCCCCGTCTCGACCCCCCTGACGCGTCCATCCTCGACGATGATCCGCGCCACGGTGGTCCGGGTGCGGATGTCGACACCGAGGTCGATCGCGAGGCTGGAGAGCGCCCGCGGCACCGCGCCGGTGCCGCCACGCGGATACCAGACCCCCTCGTGGGCCTGCATGTGGGCGATCCCGCAGAGCACGGCGGGGGAGGCGTCCGGTGCGCTGCCGACGTACTGCGTGAAGTGATCGAGCATCTGCGCGGCCCGTGCGTCGCGGACGAACGAGCGCACCGTGCCGGCCACGCTGTGGCCGGGCCGCATGTTCATCACCTCCTTCACGACCGACAGCGTCATCCCGCGCCGGGGGTCGAACATGTCGCGCATGCCCCCCACGCTCCGCCAGAAGAAGAAGTCGTCGGAGATCCGATGGAGGCGTTCCGCCAGATCCATGAACCGGCCGTAGCCCGCCGCCGCGCCGCTCCCCGGCGCGTAGGCCTCGAGGGTGCGCTGCATCTGCGGCACGTCGGCGACGAGATCGAGCGTCGAGCCGTCGGTGAAGAAGCTCCGCCACTGGGGATCGAGGGGCACCAGATCGAGGGCGGTTTCCAGCTCACGGTCGGCTTCGGCGTAGATCCTCTTCAGGACACCGGGGATCGTGAGGATCGTGGGGCCCATGTCGAAGCGGAAACCCTGCTCCGCGAGCACGGCGGCCTTGCCGCCGACCCAGGCGTTGGCCTCGCAGAGCGTCACCGCGTAGCCGCGGGCGGCGAGCGTGCAGGCGGATGCGAGGCCTCCCAGCCCGCCACCCACCACCACCACATGCCGCGATTCATCCAGCTGTTTCATGCTTCTTCCCCGCATCGCTCCCGTCGATCGATCCGCACCGCTGGTCGCCCAGGCCCGCAGACCCTCGCGGTCGGCCGACAGCCGCCGACACCACGGGCCAGGATGCCCAGCGCCGCGAACGGATCGCACGCCGCTCGTCCGCTCGCGGCCAACAGCCTACACCGCCGCCGGTTCCCCCGTGCGCTGGCCGGGCCGTGTGGTGCCTCGCCCCTGGCGGTTGCCCGCCACTCCCAGGTCCTCGAGGAGCAGGTCCGCGGTGATCCGGGCAGAGGAGTAGATCACCGGCAGGCCGCTGCCGGGGTGGGTGCCGCCGCCCACGAGGTAGGTCCGCTCCAGGTCCTCGAAGCGGTTGTGGGGCCGCATGTGGAGCATCTGGCGGAGATCATGCGAGAGGTTGAACGTCGCCCCTCGGTGGATCTCGTACCCCTGTTCCCAGTCGTCGGGGGTGATCATGCGCTCGTAGCGGATCCGCTCCCGCACCCCGTCGATGCCGATCCGGCGGAGCTGATCGAGGGCGACCTCACGAAACCCGGCCGCCTCCCTCGACCAGTCGACGTTTGGATGCCGGTGGGTCACGGGGATGAGCAGATAGAGCGTGCTGTGCCCGGCCGGAGCCAATCCCGGGTCGGTGACGCAGGCATTTTGCAGATACATCGACGGATCGGCCGAGAGCCGGTGCCTGGTCTCGATGTCGGCGAGATTGCCGCGGTAATTCTCCGACAGGTAGATCGTGTGATGGGGGATGTCGTAGCGCCCTTCGATGCCGAGATACAGCATGAACGTGGAGCAGGAGAATCGCGAGGCCGCGAGTTTGCGGTCGCTCCAGCGCCGCCGCAGCCCGTCGGGCACCAGCCTGGTCATCGTGCGGGCGAAGTCGGCGTTGACGACGGTGGCGTCGGCCTCGTACTCGTGGTTCGCGGTCCGCACCGCGGCGACCGCGCGTCCGGCGAACCGCAGTGACTCCACCTGCTCGCCATAGTGGATCTCGACCCCCATCTCCTCGGCGATCCGGGCCATCGCCGTCGACACCGCACCGCATCCACCGATCGGATGGTAGACCCCGTGCTCGTATTCGAGGAACGAGAGGATCGAAAACAGGCTCGGGCAGCGGAACGGCGACATGCCCAGATACTTCGACTGGAACGTGAACGCCAGCCGCACCCGTTCGTCGCTGAAGAACGAGCCCAATTCGGCATCGAGGCTCTTCCACGGCTTCAGCAACGGCACCAATTTGAGGAGATCCGGGTTGGCCAGGTCCAACCAACTCTGGAACGGTTGCTCGAGGAACGGGGCGAACCGCGAGAACTTGGTGCGGGTCGCCTCCATGAAACGGGTGAAAGACCCGCTGTCAGCGGGTGACAACCGGGAGACCTCCGCCTCCATCCGCGCGATGTCGGGGGTGGCGAGCAACTCCCCGCCGGCCCCGAACATGAGGCGGTACTGCGGGTCGAGGCGCACCATCTCCACTTCCCGCCGCAGGTCGTAGCCGCACGCGGAGAAGATCTCCTCGAGGACCCGCGGGTAGAGGAAGAAAGTCGGGCCGAGGTCGAAGCGGTAGCCGCCGGGCGCGGTGATCGTGCTCGTCCGTCCGCCGGGTACGGTGAGCCGTTCGATGACCCTGACCCGCAGACCGGCGTTCGCCAGCAGCATGGCGATCGCCAAACCACCCGGTCCGGCACCGATGATGTTGACTGTTCGCGCCATCCGTTCGCTGCACCGCCGTTGAGAGGTTCGCGCACCACCAGCCGGTCTCGAGCGGCGCGCTGCCGGGACTGACCCGGCCTCGCACTTCGGCCGCGAGAGGGGCCCGTCGCACCCGCCTGCCCGCACCCGCTCACGCCCGTCTTGTCGCCGGCACCGCCGCACCCTGACGTCGCTGCGAGGGACACCTGGAGAGCGTCACTATAGGGTGCAGGGGGGGATGGTCAAGAAAACGCCTGGCAGGCTGTGGATAAACAGCCTGCTGCACCGGAGAGATCCGGTGCCGGGAGCGCAGCTCCCGAGAAAAGCGGAGCTTTTCGAGTGGCCAAAGGCCAGGGATGGACTTTGGCCACGGGCTGCTGGCGGGCGACCGCACGGCTGCCCTCATCTGCTGTTTGGCAGGCCGCTGCCAAGTCCCGCGTTGTTCACCACGCCGGATACAGGTATCCCGACCGCATGGGACGCAGGCCGCCGAACAGGCCGCGTCGGAGAGGGACAACAACCGCGGCCGGCGCGACCGGAACGGCGGCCGGCACCACGGCCGGCGCATATCCCGCGGTGACTACCGTTGGGCCGAACACCGTTGGTCCAACGACGGTGGGGCCAAACACAGCCGGCGAGTAGCCGACGGTGCTGCCGTAGGCCGGTGCCGCCGCATAACTGGGTGCGTAAAAGGTGGTCCGTGCCATCGCTGCCGCGGGCGCAGCCACGACGCCGCTCGGCAGCGGCGACAACGCCAGCGGAGAGTAGCCCGAGTTACCGAGTGAGCTGGTGGGCACCGTCTCCACGACAGGCATGGCGACCGCGGCCATGGGCACTCCCTGGACCACCGGCGGTGAGAAAGCCGTCACCGCCGCGTAGTTGCCCACGGGGGAGTAATTCGCCACGTACGGCCCGGCCGCAGGTGCGAACATCGGCACCACGGGTCGGTAGACGACCGCTTGGGCATGGGCGGGAACGGCGACCGCCACCGTCGCGACCACGCCGAGGCTCGCCAGGATCACCTGCCGCGGCCGGAAACAGGAACGGGGCATGGGTGGCACTTCCGGAGAGGGGGCGGGAGTCAGTCCGTGCTGCGGAGGCCGGATACGATCGCCGACGACCAGCGCGGATGGTTTCAGAACGAATGGTTTTCGGCGGCGCGGGAGCCCAAGCCTCGAAAGCCCGGTCGGCGGGGCATGTCGCGGGTCTGCTTGTTGAATCCGCGTGACACTCGGAAGAATACGTCGCCTCATCCTCAGCCTGCAAACGTCTGGTCAGATCGTCGCGCGGTCTTCCCGGTCGGGGAGCCGTCACGTCCCCTTCCTTCGGGACAGCCGTCACCACCCCACCTGCGAGCCCTGCGTGGAACACCCCATTTCCCACGGCGCCGGTTCGGCAGCGGTGGATTCACCGTCGACCGTGATCCCCGCCGGCGCCTTCGCCGCGTTGCTGGTATCGCGTTGCCTGACGGTCGTCAACGACAACCTGCTGCGCTGGCTGGCGATCGGCCTGGGGAAGCGGGCTGCGGGCGCGGCAGGGACGGCGTTGGTGCTGACGATCGGCACCGCCGGTTTCGTGCTCCCATTCGTGATGCTGGCATGGTTGGCGGGGTGGCTCGCCGACCGCTACCCCAAGCGCACCGTGGTGATCTGGTGCAAGGTGGCGGAGGTCATGATCGTCGCCGCGGCCGCCGCGACAATGGCGTTCAACAGCCGGCCCGGTGGCGCGTTCGCCGGGTGGAGTGGAGCGGTGCCCGCCGCCGCAGCGCTGATCAGCGTCGCCGTGGCGGGCTGGCTGGCGAGCCTTCGCCTGGCGGCCCGGCCGGCCGCCGATCCGCACGCGCCGCCACCGTTCAATGCCCTCGGGCGCTCATGGGCCGACCTGCGCGATCTGTTCGCATCGCGTGAACTGCTCGCCGCCGGCGCCGGCATCGTCTTCTTCTGGGCGCTCGGCGCCGTGGCGCAGCTCAACGTCGATCAATACGTGGCGGAGGCGGGGGCGGTGTCGCAGGGGCAGGCGGTGCCGATGCTGCTGGCTCTGGTGGTGGGGATCGGGCTGGGCAGCGTGGTCGCCGGCCGGCTCTCCGGCGGAGGGGTGAACCTCGGATTGGTGCCTGTCGGGGGGCTGCTCATGGCGGCCGCCTCGCTGGCCCTCGCGCTCGGGCCGACCACGATCTTCACCGCGGCCGGCACCCGACCGTTCGCCTGGTGGTGGGCGGCGGGGCAGCTCGGCCTACTCGGCTTCGGGGCCGGGATGTTCGATGTCCCGCTCGAGGCGCACTACCAGGACCGCGCGCCGGAACAGCGCCGCGGCGGCCTCCTCGCGGGACTCAACCTCCTCACGTTCGCCGGCATGATGGTCGCGTCGCTGCTCTACGGCCTCCTCCGGGCCCCCGCCGATCAAGCGGCCGGCACCCTTCCCGCCGGGCTGTGGCTCCTGCTCGGCACGGTGATCCTCATCGGCTGCCAGGCGGCCCTGATGGCTCCGGCGATGATCGGCTCGATCTCCGAGGCGGTGCCCCGGGCGGGCCTGTCGGGGGCCAACGGTGTCTTCGCCCTCGTCAGTCTCGCGGCGACGCTGGCGGGAATGGCGGCGGGCAACTTCCTCTCCGACGACTCCAGCGCCGCGGCCTCCCACGCGGCCACCGCCGCGGCGGCTGCCGTGCCGCTCGTCTCGGCCCGGGGGGTGTTCGGGATCTTCGCCCTCCTTTCGGCCGTCGCGGCGGCGGTGGCGGTGTGGTGCGCCCCGCGCGCGACGCTGCGGATGGTGGTGTCGAGCATCGTGCATTCGTTCTACCGGTACCGGGTCGAAAACGCCGGCGCCATGCCGCCGACGGGGCCGGTCGTGGTGGTCGCCAACCATGTGTCGTGGCTGGATGGATTCCTCGTCACGCTCGCCTCACCCCGCCCGATCCGCATGGTGGTCTACGGCCCCAACATCCGCGGCCGATTCCTGCGGATGCTCGCCGACCAGTGGCGCTTCATCCTTTTCGATCCGCGTCCCAAATCGATCGGCACCGCCCTGAAGACGATGCAGGCCGGCCTCCGTGACGGCGACGTCGTGGGGATCTTCTCCGAGGGGGGCATCGCCCGGACGGGGCAGGTGCTCGGTTTCAAACGTGGTCTCGGCTGGCTGCTCGAGCGGGTCGACGCACCGATCCAACCCCTCTCGATCGACGGCCTCTGGGGCAGCCGGTTCTCCTTCTCCGAGGGGCGCTTCTTCGGCACCAAGCGATCCAGCCGCTGGCACCGTCCGGTGACCCTCACCTTCGGTCAGCCATTGCCGGTCGGCGTGGCGCCCGAGATCGCGCGCCTCACGCTGCAGGAACTGGCAGCCACTGCGGTCCGGCGGCGGCTCGTGGCGGAGTCGGCGGCGACGGTCGCCCGGGGAGGCGTTGGGTTCGATCGCGCGGCGCTGCGCGCGACGGCCGAGGCTTTCGACGGCGCGTGCCTCGTGAAGGCGGCCGACGTGCTCGTGTCGAGCCTTGAGCCCGACGATCCGCTCGGCCGCGCGCTCGGGCCGGACGCCGCTGACCTGCTCGGGATCCGCGCGATCGCCGCCGCACCGGGGCTGGATGTCGGACGACTGGCGGCGACGCTGCGGGAGCATGCGGCCACGATCTGGTTGGCCACGGCGGAGCAGGTCGAGGCACTCGCGACCATGCCCGAAACCGTCACCCTTCCGGCCGGTCTCGATGCGATCGTGATCCCGATCGCCGATCCGGCCGACCACGACCGTGCGCGGGGGGCGGCGGGCGGATTCGCGCGCCGCTACCGCATCGAGCCGGTCACCGCCTCCGCCGTCGCCGGAGGGCAGGCGCTGGTCGCGATGAATACCCCGCCCGGCCGCGTGCCGGCCGGCCACGACGTGCCCCTCCGGCCGGAATCACTCGGTCGGGTGGTCAACGGCGCCGTGGTCTGGCCCGAGGGACGATGGCGTGCCTCCCTCGGCCTTCGGGCGATCGCCGGTGCCGGTGCCGACGAGCGGCGCAGCCTCGTCATCGGAGCGATGCTCCCCCGCAGTGGCGACGGGCCGCCGCCGGCAGAGCCAGCGTCGCTCCTTCTCGACGCCGGCCTCGCGATCGATGCCGATGGCTTCCTCGTGGCGGCGTCCGGACCGCGGCTTGGTGACGCGCCACCGGTGAGGTACATTGAGTGACCTCGTCCGCGTCGCTCGGCGACCGCGACGTTGGGCACCCCTAGCTCAATTGGATAGAGCATCGGTCTACGGAACCGAAGGTTGCAGGTTCGAGCCCTGCGGGGTGTATTCGGTCGGCTGCCGGTGCCCGCCTGCTGGGGATGAACGCCGGGGATGAACGCTGGGGATGAACGCTGGGGATGAACGTAAAACACTGGCGTCACGGCTGGCGGCTGGCCGACTGGGCGTGGGTTCCGCTGGGTTTCTGAGCCGGCGTTGGGCCCTGAGCTGCTGAGCCATTGGGCTCTTTCCATTGGTCTCTGGGCCCTGTTTGGGCTTGGGCCACCCTGCTGGAAGTCGCTACGCTCTGTCCATGCGCGCCGCTGGAGTGGAGACCGCCGGTGAGGGAGTGCCGGTCGCCCGGCCAGCAGTGGCCCCGGCCACCCCCTGTCGCGTCGTCGGATTCGATCCCGGGCTCGACGTCACCGGCTACGGCGTGGTGGAGTGTGGCCGGGATGGTGTCCGGCTCGTCGAGGCGGGCACCGTCCGGTCGCGTGGCACCTCGATCGAGGATCGCCTGGTGACCATCCACTCCGGGGTGCGCGAGGTGATCGACGAGCTGCGGCCGCACGCCATGGCGGTCGAGCAGCTGTTCGTCCACAGCCGCTATCCGCGCACGGCAATCCTCATGGGCCATGCCCGCGGCGTGATCTGCCTCGCGGCCGCCCAGGCGTCGCTCGTCGTCACCCACTATCCACCCGCCCGCGTCAAGCGGCTGTTGACGGGAAGCGGTCGGGCCGACAAGGGGCAGATGCAGCGCGCCGTGCAGCGGGAATTGGGACTGCCCGCCCTGCCGGAGCCGGCGGACGCGGCCGATGCGCTGGCGGTGGCGATCACGGATTGGCATCTGCGGCTGCGGCTCTCCCCCGCGGCGGCTGCCCTCGGGGGAACGCGGCGTCGATGATCAAACGACTCACCGGTGTCTTGCAACGTGTCGACCCGTCGACCATCGACCTGGCCGTGGGGCCGGTCGTGCACGAGCTGCTCATCCCGGACATGGTGCGGCGCGAACTCCAGGGCCAGACCGGCAGCACCGTCACGCTCCACACGCTGGAGTTTCTCGAGGGCACCCCGGGTCGGGGGAACCTGGTGCCCCGGCTGGTCGGCTTCCTCTCGGAGGTCGAACGGGAGTTCTTCGACCTGATCTGCGAGGTCGACGGCGTCGGCGTCCGCAAAGCCCTCCGGGCGATGGTCAGGCCGGTCGGCGAGATCGCCACCGCGATCGAGGAGCAGGATGCCTCGACGCTGGCGACCCTCCCCGGGATCGGCGCCGCGACCGCCGAGCGGATGATCGCCAAGCTCCGCCGGCGGATGCCGAAGTTCGCGCTCGCGGTCCAGCGGGTGGTGCCGGTGGGCAGCCCGGCGGCCGCCGACATCCTCACCGAGACCTTTTCCGTCCTCCGGTCGATCGGCCATTCCGAGGCCGACGCCCGTCGCCTGGTGGACGGCCTCCGCGCCGCGAAGAAGCCCTGGAAGGATCCCCAGGAGGCACTCGAGGCGATCTACCGGCAGGGGCAGCGGCCGAAGTGACTGCGGAGGCGCCCTCCCCGGGGGACCGACGGGCTGTTTTTGCCCCGGCTGGTAGTCTCGAAGCGGAAGCAGTGTTCCCGGCGGGAGGAGAGGGATGAGCAGATCCAGCCGTGAGGCGACGGTGCGGCCCGAGACCCCGTCCGAGTCAGCCAGCGCTGCCGGAGCCACCGAGGGTGATGACCGCGATCTCCGTCCGCAGCGGATGGCGGAGATGGTCGGCCAGCGCGAGGTCCATGAGCGGATCTCGATCGCGGTCGATGCCGCCCGCAAGCGCGGCGATGTCCTCGGCCACATCCTCCTCGACGGCCCACCGGGACTCGGCAAGACGACCTTCGCCACCTGCATCCCCCGCGAACTCGGCACCACGGTGCAGATCGCCAGCGGCGCCGCGCTGTCGGCGCCGAAGGACCTCATGCCCTACCTCACCAACGCCGCCGAGGGCTCGGTGCTGTTCATCGACGAGATCCACCGCCTGCCGATCGCCGTGGAGGAGTTCCTTTATCCGGCGATGGAGGATTTCCGGGTCGATTTCACCTGGGGCGAGGGGGTGTCGGCGCGGACGATCAACATGCCCTTGCGCCCGTTCACCCTGGTCGGCGCCACGACGCGTGCCGGACTGATCTCGGCGCCGCTGCGCGACCGGTTCCAGATGCGTGAGCACCTCGACTTCTATTCGGTGGACGAACTGGCGGAGATCGTCCGCCGTTCCGCCGGCCGCCTCGGGATGCCGATGGACGACACGAGCGCCGACGAGATCGCGCGCCGCAGCCGGGGGACGCCGCGGTTGGCCAACAACCGGCTGCGGTGGATCCGCGACTACTCCACGAGCCGGGCCGCCGGCCGCCTCGACGTCGAGATCACGCGACGCGCGCTCGACATGCAGGGAATCGACATCATCGGGCTCGATGCCTTCGATCGCCGTTACCTGGAGACGATCCACCGGGTGTTCGCCGGCGGTCCGGTGGGGATCGAGGCGATCGCCCACACCATGAGTAGCGCCGCCGACACGCTGGAATCGGATGTCGAGCCGTTTCTCCTCCGTTGCGAACTGGTGATCCGGACGCCGCGGGGGCGCCAGCTCACGCCCCGGGGGGAGGAGCATCTCGGGGTGCCACCTCGGGCCGGGGGGCAGCCGCGTCTGTTCTGACGGCCCGGGATGCCGGTGTGGGCGACCCCCGCAGACGGGCCCCGGGCGGTTTCAGCCGGGTTCACAGGCCCGGTTTGACCCACGAGGCCCTCCGTCACTACAGTACGCGATTCGCCATCCCGTTCCGCAGGTCAGGTCAGGTGTGTCATGGCCGTACCCAAACGCCGTCAGTCGAATCAGAAGACCCGCTCGCGGCGGGCCCACGATTTTCTCGTGCCCAGGCAGTTGACGTTCTGTTCAAACTGCGGGAAGGCTGTGCCCACGCATCGCGTGTGTGGTGCCTGTGGCCACTACATGGGCAAAGCGGTCGTCAAGTCCGGGGAATGAGGCGTTGGCACGCCCCTCTGACAACACTCCCCGACACTCGCCCCAACACGGCGTTCAAGCCGGTGGCCGACCGCAGCATGGCGGCGAGGCGACCGATCAGGCTGGCCCCGGTTCGCGGTGCGTCGCTGATCCTGCGGCGGACGCTGCTGTCGCGACCGGATCGGCCTTGGTGTTTCCCGGTCAGGGTTCGCAGTCGGTGGGGATGCTGGGGCCGTGGTGCGACGTGCCCGCCGCCGTCGATCTCTTCGACCGCGCCAGCGTGATCCTCGGGTACGACCTCGCGGAGGTCTGTCGCAGCGGGCCCGCGGCGCGGCTCGATGCCACTGCGGTCAGCCAGCCGGCGATTCTCGTCACGAGTCTGGCAGCGCTCGAGGTGCTGCGGCACCGGCCCGCAGGCGTGCCCGCCGACATCCGTGTGGTCGCCGGCCTCTCGCTCGGTGAATACACGGCGCTCGTCTTCGCGGGGGCGATCGGATTCGACGACGCGGTCCGCCTCGTGGATGCGCGCGGTCGGGCGATGCAGGAGTGCGCCAATGCGGCTCCCGGTGGCATGGTGGCAGTCCTCGGACTCGACCGGGAGCGGATCGCGGCGCTGTGCGTGGCCAGCCGCGGCGACGACGTGCTCGAGGTCGCCAACGTGCTCTGTCCGGGTAACGTCGTGGTGAGCGGCGATCGCGGTGCCTGTGAGCGGCTCGCCGAGGCGGCGACCGCCGCCGGGGCGATGAAATGCGTCCGTCTCGAGGTGGCGGGCGCGTTTCACACCCGCCTGATGGCCCCCGCGCGGGCACGGCTCACCGCCGCACTCGAGGCGGCCGACATCCGGCCGCCGCACGTGCCGGTGATCAGCAACGTCGATGCCCGGCCGCACGTCGATCCGGGCGAGATCCGCGACTTGCTGGCCCGTCAGTTGGTCGGTGTGGTGGAGTGGCAGGCGTCGATGGAGTTCTTGCTCGCCGCTGGCGTGCGCTCGATGGTCGAGGTGGGGCCTGGTCGGGTGTTGCGGGGATTGATGAAGCGGATCGACCGCACCGTGAAGGTGGCCGGCGTCTACGACTGATTGTTCGGGGCCGGTTGCGCCGGGGCGCCCGGCCGCAGGTGGACCACGGGAGAGATCTCCATGGCGGAAGAAACAGGCCCCCAGCACCCCCGCGTCCGGGTCGACCTGTCCGGCCAGGTGGCCGTGGTCACCGGGGCTTCGCAGGGCATCGGCCGGGCGATCGCCGAAACGCTCGCGGCGAACGGTGCGACCGTGGCCCTTGTCGCCCGCTCGGCTGCCCGCCTCGACGAGGTCACGGCGGCAATCCGGGCCGCCGGCGGGCGTGCGGAACCCCATCCCTGCGACGTGTCTCAGTCGGCCGAGGTGACGGCGGTGGTGGAGCGGATCCACGCCTCGCTCGGCCGGTTCGTCATCCTCGTCAACAACGCGGGGGTGTCCCGCGACACGCTCCTCCCCCGGATGAGCGACGAGGAGTGGGACGAGGTGCTCTCCACGAATCTGCGCGGGCCCTTCCTCTTCATGCGGGCGGTGAGCCGGCCGATGATGCAGCAGCGCTACGGTCGGATCGTCAACGTCGCGAGCGTGTCGGGGCTGATCGGCAATCCCGGCCAGGCGAACTATTCCGCTTCCAAGGCCGGCCTGGTCGGCATGACACGAACGGTCGCCAAAGAGTTGGCCGGACGAAAGATCACGGTGAACGCCGTCGCCCCCGGCTTCATCGCCAGCGACATGACCGCCGCCCTCGGCCCGGCCCTGCTCGACGAGGTCAAGAAGCGGGTCCCCGCCAAACGGCTCGGGGAGGCATGGGAGGTGGCCGAGGCGGTGCTGTTTCTGGTTGCACCGGCATCGGCATACATCACGGCCCAGGTCCTTACCGTGGATGGCGGGTTGATCGGCTGACGATCGGGCCGCCGACGATCCGCAGCCGCTGACCGCCGTCGGCCCGGACGCCGACACGAGCCCCGTTGACGAACGGGAATTCCGGCGCCGGCGGCAACGCCGATTGAAAAGGCCCTTTCGCCGGTAATCTCCCTGGTTCCAACAGGGGGGATGTGGATGATGTGCCCCGGACTGGACACTCTCCGGGGCCAGCCGGTATATCATCGCGGGTGTTCGACCATGGCCCCGACCGTATCGACGGCGCGGGGACCGGGTCGCCCGGCCCGCGGACGGACATGCCGGCCCATACCGGCCACGTTTCGAACCGCCAGTCAATCGGCTCGCCAGGAGGATTCACGGTGGCTTCCGTCCAAGAACGGGTGATCGACATCGTCGCATCGCAACTCGGTGTCAGTAAGGAGCAGATCACCCCCCAGACCTCCTTCATCAACGATCTCGGTGCCGACTCGCTCGACACGGTGGAGTTGGTGATGGAACTCGAGGAGGAGTTCGAGATCAACATCCCCGACGATGCCGCCGAGAAGATCCAAACAGTGGGGCAGGCGGTGGAGTTCATCGAGAAGCACCAGGCTTGATCGAGAATCACCAGGCGTGACGGTCTGTGCCGGGCGTGCCCGGTCGCCATCAGCCGTTCGTGGGCGATTCGCGGGCACGTTGCGGTCGAGCAGTGCAGGCTGAGGGTGGTGCCTTCGTTGGCGCACGGGGATCGTGGGGCGGCGCGTACGGCAGACCGCACTCCTGGCGTGGGAAGCGTGCCCAAGCGACCTGTTTTCATTCCGGCGCGGCTCGACTTCCGTGCCGAACGCCGGGAGCAGGGACACGCCGATCGGAGGCGTCGGAAAAGTCGACCCACACGGCCCTCCGGTTCCTGGCTTCATCCAACCATGCCAGCCTCGTGACGGCGGACGCGCGGGGCATCGATGGACATCAGTGGGCATCGTCCCGGGAGACGCCATGAAGCGGCGGGTAGTGGTGACGGGGGTCGGCGTGGTGACCTCCCTGGGGCGTTCCATCGAGACGTTCTGGGAGCGATTGCTGCGGGGCGACAGCGGTGTGGGACCGATCACCCTGTTCGACGTCAGCGGCTACCGCGTGCAGTTCGGAGGCCAGGTGCCCTGGAACGGCGAGGAAGAGGGCATCGCCAATCCCAAGGAATTGAGGCGCCTCGATCGCTTCACGCAGTTCGCGATGGCCTCGGCGGCCGATGCCGTCGGCGATGCGGGAATCGACTTCGCCGCCGAGGATCCCTACCGGTGTGGTGTGGTGATCGGTTCGGGGATCGGCGGTCTGTCGGAATTCGAGGCCCAGCACGAGCGGCTGCTCACCAAGGGCATCGACAAGGTCTCCCCGTTCACGATCCCCAAGCTGATGGTCAATTCCGCCAGCGGGCACGTCTCGAGCATGTACGGGATCAAGGGTCCGAACTTCGCCGTCGCCACGGCCTGTGCGAGCGCCGGAAATGCGATCGGCGAGGCCCTGCGGGCGATCCAGACCGGTGACGCCGACGTGATGATCACCGGGGGCAGCGAGGCCGCGCTCACCCCGATGGGGCTGGCCGGCTTCCAGAACATGCGGGCACTCTCCTTCCGCACCGATGCCCCGCAGGCCGCCAGCCGTCCCTTCGACCGTGACCGCGACGGCTTCGTGCTCGCCGAGGGGGCGGGGGTCGTCGTCATCGAGGAGTATGAGCACGCCCGGAAGCGCGGCGCACGGATCCACGGGGAACTCAAGGGTTACGGTGCCAGCGGCGATGCCGGCCACATCACGCAGCCCGACGAGGAGGGTCGCGGAGCCGCCCGGGCGATGCGCAAGGCCCTCGACGATGCCGAACTCCCGCCCGACGCCGTCGACTACATCAACGCCCATGGAACGAGCACGCCCCTCGGCGACAGGGCCGAGACCGTCGCCATGAAGCAGGTCTTCGGTGCGCATGCCCACCGGCTGCTGGTGTCGAGCACCAAGAGCCAGCTCGGCCACACGCTCGGTGCCAGCGGTGGCATCGAGCTGATCGCCTGCGCCCTGACAATCGGCCGCGGCGTGATCGCCCCGACGATCAACCTGGAGAATCCCGATCCGGAGTGCGACCTTGACTACGTCCCCAACACCGCCCGCCAGGCACGGGTGCGGGTGGCGATGAGCAACAGTTTCGGGTTTGGCGGGCACAACGCCTCGTTGGTGCTCGCCGAGGTGTGACGTTCCGGCCGTGCTGTCGGTAGCCCGTGTGCTGCCGATCGCCGCCGGCGGAGGTCCCGTTGATGTCTCCACTCCGTGCCGGAGTCTGGTTGAACGTCGTCTGCTGCCTCTGCGCGGCGGCACGGGGCGAGCCCCCCCTGCCCGCGTCCGCCGGCCAGGTGTGGCGGGAGCACGACATCAGCCCGTTCACCGCCACGGCGGGGGCCGGGAGTCAGCGGCATGTGGTCGATTGGATTCTCCAGGACACGGGGTACGCCGCCTGGCATGGCGATGTGGTGGCCTCGCTCTCGGCGGATGCGGCCGCTGTGCGCTGCTTCCACCAGCCTGCGTTGCAGGAGCGGGTCGCGGAACTGGTCGGCCGTTTCGTGACCGGGGTCGCGGTGCCCCACCGCTTCGCCATTCGGGTCGTCGGCGTCGGCGATCCGGGATGGCGGCTGTCGGCGCGTGGGTTGCTCCAGCCGATCTCCGCCGCCACGCCCGGTGTGCAGGCCTGGATCCTGTCCCGCGAGGAGGCGGCGGTGCTCCTGGGCACACTGCGCCAGCGGCGGGACTTCACCGAACTGCCCACCGGTCCGGTGCTCGCCGCCAACGGCGTGCCGGCCGTCGTGTCCGGGGGTCGATCGCGGCAGTACATGAGGGATGTCGCCCCCCGCCCCGATCTGTGGCCGGGGTGGGAGCCGCTCCCCGCCCGATGTGACGAGGGGTTCGCGATCGACGTCCAGCCGCTCCTCTCCAGCGATCAGGCGGCGGTGGACGCCGTGATCCGCTGCCGGATCGACCAGGTGGAGCGCATGGCACCCCTGCCGATGGTCCTGCCGACGGGTGGGGGGCAGCGACTCCAGATCGAGGTGCCCCAGATCGCGGCCGTCCGGGTGGGAGAGCGGTTTCGCTGGCCGGCGTCACGGGTGCTGGTCGTGGGCCTGGGGTTGGTGCCGTGGCCCGTCCCAGCGCAGAATGCGACGTCAGGCGGGACTGCGGTCGCCACGCGCACCGACGTCATCGTGTTCGTCGAACCCCGGTTGCGTGGCCCGTCCTGACGGGCACGAGTCGGCCGCCGCCCTGCCTCCGTCCCCCGTCCTGCCTCCGTCCACCGCCCCGCCTCCGTCCACCGCCCCGCCCCGCCCCCGTGCCAGGATTTCCCCGATGCCGGTGACTGCAGCGCGTCGTGTCGTGGTCACCGGTATGGGGGTGGTGTGCCCGCTGGGGCTCTCCGTCGCCGACCTGATGGCGGGCCTGCGTGGCGGCCGCAGCGCTGTCGGGCCGATCACCTCGTTCTGCACCGATGGGTTGCCTCTGCACCACGCCGCAGAGGCCGGCGCGTTCACCGGCGAGATCGACAACTTCGGGCCGCTCGAGCCGGAGACGAAGAAGGCGATCCGCAAAGGGCTCAAGGTGATGTGCCGCGAGAGCCAGATGGCGGTCGCGGCGGCCCAGCGTGCGCTGCACGACTCCGGCCTGGTCGGTGGGCAGCATGCACCGGAGCGTTTCGGCTGCGTGTTCGGCTCCGACTACATGCTCACGCTGCCGGAGGATTTCACGGCCGGGGTCGCTCGGTGCAGCGGTGCGGATGGCAGGTTCGAATTCGGACGCTGGGCGGGCGCCGGAATGCCGGCGCTCAATCCGCTGTGGCTGCTGAAGTACCTGCCCAACATGCCTGCCAGCCACATCGCCATCTACAACGACCTCCGCGGTCCGAGCAATTCGATCACGATCCGTGAGGCGAGCGGCCACCTGGCGATCGGCGAGGCCACCATGACGATTCAGCGTGGGGCGGCCGACATCATGCTCGCCGGCGCCACGGGCACGCGCGTCCATCCCATGAAGACCGTCCACGCATTGCAGTCGGAGCAGGTCGCCATCGGCCCGGACGATCCAGCGGCCTGGAGCCGCCCGTTCGATCTGCACCGTCGCGGAATGGTCCTCGGGGAGGGGGCCGCGGTGCTGGTGCTCGAGGAACTCGACCATGCCCGTCGTCGTGGGGCGACAATCCACGGCGAGGTGCTCGGCCATGCCGCTCGGCAGGCGAGCGACCGGCTCGGCCTCGGTCTCAAGCGGCAGGCGTTGTCGATGGCGCTCGGAAGGGCGCTCGAGACCGCGGGCCGCACGCCGGCCCGGCTCGGGCACGTGCACGCCCACGGACTGAGCACGGTGGGCGGTGACCGTGACGAGGCGCAAGCCCTGGCCGACGTCTGTGGCGCGGAGGCGAACCGCTTGCCGGTGGTCGCCGCCAAGGCGCATTACGGCAACCTCGGTGCCGCCAGTGGCATCGTGGAGTGCATGGCCAGCCTGGTCGCCCTGCGGGATGGCCGGCTGTTTCCGCTGCTCAACTACGCCACACCCGATCCGAGTTGTCCGATCCGCGCGGCCGCGGCGGGGGATCCGGCGGGCGAGGCGTTCGTGTCGTTGTCCGTGACGCCTCAGGGGCAGGCGGCCGCTGTGGTGATGGGCATGTGCACCGACGGTCCAGCCTGCTGAGTAATCGCGTTGGGGGCGGTGGTTCCAACGACGCGACTGTGGCGGAGGGCTTCGTGGCCCCACGCGAGTGGTATGCCGCTGCTTGACAGTGGACAGCGACAGCCTTACCCTTTGCGGGTTGTGTCAGCGGGCGGCTGCTGGCCTGGGTGTCGGGTGTTGCTTCCAGAAAACCCCGCCGCAGAACGATGGTTCGGCGGGGTTCCGGAGGCGCTGTGCACACGTGCATGTGTCGTCCAGTGGGCGACAGGTTGCCGATGCGCACGGCGTCAAAACGGCGTTCGTCGTTCGAACGTGGAGCTCGTCGGCCCCTTGGTCGGGCCGCTCCGTGTCGGATGCCGTGTCAGTCCCGGGAGTCCGGTGCTTCCCGGGATTCCGGGGAGCACGGTTGGCCGGGGAGCACGGTTGGCCGGGGACCACGGTTGGCCGGGGACCACGGTTGGCCGGGGACCACGGTTGGCCGGTGCGACGGAAGCGACCCTGAGCGATCCATGAAGCCAGAAGAAATCCTCCGCATCGTCGATGCGATCCATCGCGACAAGAACATCGACAAGGAGATCGTCTTCCAGGCGATCGAGGCGGCGCTCGTCACCGCGCTGTTGCGGCAGTACGGCGAGGAGTCGCAGGTTGTCATCGCGATCGACCGCACCGATGGGCGTCTCACGGGCACCCGCGATGGGGTCGACATCGACACCCAGGAGCTGTCCGGTCGGATCGGCGCCCAGACGGCCAAGCAGGTGATCATCCAGAAGATCCGCGAGGCCGAGCGCGACGCGATCCACGACGAGTTCGAGGAGCAGATCGGCCAGATGGTCTCGGGGGTGGTGAGCCGGTTCGAGGGGGCGACCGCCACGGTCACTCTGGGTGCCACCGAGGCAATTCTCCCGCGGAGCGAGCAGATCCCCGGGGAGTCGTTCCATCCCAACGAGCGGATCCGGGCGACGATCTTCGAGGTCCGCAAGGTCGGCAGCCGGGTGAAGATCATCCTCTCGCGGATCCGGCCGCAGTTGGTGCAGCGGCTCTTCGAGCAGGAGATCCCCGAGATCGCCGACGGTGTCATCGAGATCCGCGCGATCTCGCGTGAGCCGGGCTACCGCAGCAAGGTTGCCGTCATCAGTTCCGACGCCCGCGTCGATTGCGTCGGCGCGTGTGTCGGGGTGCGCGGCAATCGCATCAAGAACATCGTCGAGGAGCTTGGCGGCGAGCGGATCGACATCGTCCGGTGGAGCGACGATCTCCAGGTTCTCGTGCCCAATGCGCTGCAGCCCGCCGAGGTGGACGAGGTGATCCTCTGCCAGATGCTCGGGCGCGGTATCGTGCTCGTGCAGGAGGATCAGCTCTCGCTGGCGATCGGCCGTCGC
>SXGQ01364881.1_pt1 | contig 21821 bp, 23 predicted proteins | sample 3178371 | NCBI WGS metagenome assembly SXGQ01 (sample SAMN11356859, study PRJNA531348) | freshwater metagenome | isolation source: freshwater sample F1-20 | place: China: Fuxian Lake, Yuxi | collected 2017-12-25 | reverse complement strand
CTCCATCAGTGCGGGAGTCGGCTTCATCGCGCTCTCGGGTGTGGCCGTACTGAACGGACTCGTCATGGTGAGCTTCATCCGCCGCCTGCGTGAAGAAGGCAGATCGCTGCAGGAGGCGATCATCGATGGTGCCCTCACCCGCTTGCGGCCCGTCATGATGACCGCTCTCGTCGCAGCGCTCGGCTTCGTACCCATGGCGTTCAATACGGGGATCGGCAGCGAGGTACAGCGACCGCTCGCGACGGTCGTCATCGGCGGTATCGTCTCTTCGACGCTGCTGACCTTGCTCGTACTGCCAGCGCTCTATCGCATGCGGCACGCGAGAGAGGCGCAGACGAGTTGACCACGCAAGTTGTCTGGTTCAAGCGCGATCTGCGCGGAAACGGATACACCGCTGGATTGTCGGATGACGACGCACGCTTCATTCAATCAATCGCGTGGGAAACCGTCAGAGAGTTAGCTCACTAAGTACTGACTAACCCGTCGATCTTATTCGTTGACTCGTACATCGTCTTCTCTTGTGTGGAAGCTAAGCTCTGCGTGCCGAAGTGTTTTTGAAGTCAAAATCAGCCGTAAAAAACACGATGTTTACTTACACATTCTCTGACACACAGGTTAGTGACATCGCTAAGTGCTTGATGGCCAACGGGGATTGCTGAGTCCAGTCTTCTCATAATCCCTTGGTCCTTGGTTCGAATCCAAGCGGGCCCAGTCTTACAAATCTGTCCGTACCGATCACTCTCCACAAAAGCTTGAGAGAACCACCGCTCCTGCTCCCTCCAATCCAGAGGAAACGGCTTCATCAGATCTTTCATCGTGAGCAACGGTGGATGGCGACCCTCTAGGATCGCCTCGACGATGGTCGGGGCGAGGTGAGCGAGTCGCAGGATGCGACACACGTAGGAGCCTTCGATCTTCTTAGCAGCGGGTAGGATACAGATTGAGGTGTAGTCGCGGTGCCCGGCATGCGCGAACGCCAGTCAGTTCCGTGTAGTAAGCGACGGATTGAAGGTCTGGCTGCGATTGCTCGGCGGGCTATTGGAGAGAGGTGTAGCACTAGCAGATGTAATCGGCCTTAACATCTCTCGGGCCCTGCGAAATACCGGTTTTATATACTTCTCAACGGCGCGACGTATGGCCTCTTTGTCTGCCCGCGGGAGGATCATCCAGACATACACGAGTTTGGTGACATCTGAGGTAAGGAATCTGCGCAATCCGTGCTTCGTAGGCATGTCATCGCGGGCTCGATCAGCGGCTGTTAAGTTCTCAAGACTGAACGCAACATAAGCCAATACATCTGAGAGTTCGTTTTGGGCGCGAAAAATACCTGCGTGAGTGGCGATGTCCCGCTCAAGGATATCGTCAATTTTACTGATGGCGTGTCGTGCTCGCGCCTTCGGACAGATCGTCGAGTAGTCGGCCCAACTTCGCCGATGCTCTCGATGTAGTTTGTTAAGTCGATTGTCAAACCGTTTGTGTGGCGGTGTCGGCATGTGACGCTCCTGTCAGTTATGTAATTTAGAACCGGGTTTGCGACCTGGCGTTCGTTTGGCTGTCGTTAGGTGGGCCGCGTGCATCAAGTTTTCAAGCAGTCGAATGCGTATCGCCGCCTCTAAGCGGATTTGGCGACGCTGCTGAGTTTCACGGCCATGCCTGAAACGGGGGTGTTCAACACCTCGCTTGACGGACTGAGGCCTGCGGGCGCCGTGGAATCGGCAAACGGGCATCCCAAAAGCGGCAGGGTTGAGGCAGCGACGCAGGCTGCGTTTGGATCGCGCTCTGCATTGCGCAGTTCGACCGGATGCTACGTTCGGCAGGGGCATAACTCACAGCTCCACGATCGTGACTGTGTGGGCCAATACAGTCATAGATGATGCAGTTACATCCGAGTTGTTCCAGTAGTCACACTCGCTGGTGCCGTCCGGCAGACGCTGAAGGAAATCATTAATCGTTGACCTCACGTAAGTCAGCCGCATATATCTCTCACTTCAATAGTTGGATACGCACCGCGTTTTGGGTGTATCACGATCAACCCGTGGCGTTGGAGTCGCTCCAAGACAAGGTTTCTTGTTTGTCTGGTTAGGCAGCAAAGTTGATCGAGTCTCTGATCAACGCGGAAGCGACGGCTTTTGTGTAGCCCGACGTAGAACCACAATGCAGAAGCAACTATGCCAGTACTGCCGCCGAGTCCATTAGCCTGTTGTAGCCATGCGAACGGTATTGGCCCTTTGATGAACAGTCTGGAGCGCTGTCTGGCTCCGTCAGGCGGGGGGTTCTGATCGGACCCTGTGATGTGGGGGATGGTGGACGCTACGACACGTGAGGAATCGCTCACTGGGTGGATATCCTGAATAGACGTTGTATTGGGGGTAGTTGGAGTAAGCATTTTTAGTTAAGAAGATAAGAAGGATAAGAGTGAGCAGGTGTCAGGGTTTCTGACAGGTTCGTGTCAGGGTTATCACCGGGCGGTTTCGACGCTTTTGCTCGTTTGACGAGAGCCATGACCTCGTCCCAAAACGGCCTCGAATCGTCGTCCAAGAAACGATCGGGATAGCGCAATATTCGGATGTCGCTCGTTATTCGAAAGCCGTTAAGTACAATCTCGCTAGCCCGGTTCATGCAGTCTTGCGCAGTGCGCGCGTGCTCGCCGATTTGATCGTCGGGCGCCTCAATCAAGATTGCATCGTGGACGGGCGCGCAAAGTTGAACTCCTCGCTCGTGTATCAAGATGCATGCCACACGGAGCATCTCGGCAGAGGTTGCCTGCATAGGGAAGTTTCTGACGCTCCGAGGATTTAAATCGGACTTGAGCTGTAACTGCCAGCCGTAAAGCGTCCTCAGTCGGTTACTAGCAACAGCGCCGTTGAATACCTCGTCCGACCACTCCCAGAAGCGTCGGTAGACTCTGCGATGCTGCTCGAGCAATTGCCGGGCGCGAATAACCGGCTGACCAATGCGCAGAGCGAGCGAGTCGGCGCCCATTCCGTACTGCACCGCCAGGACGCACTGCTTGTATTGCGTACGTTCAACCGGGTGGGTGTGCTTCGTAGCGTCACGCGGTACTGCGCCAGACTGGATCGCGAATGCGAGGTAGGGGTCGCCTGAGCGGTAAGCTTCCAGCATATTCGGGTCGCCGGATAGTGCCGCCGCCACGCCAAATTCCTGCTGCGCGTAATCTAAGTAAGCAATCGCTCGACCCGGTTTCGGCTGTATCAAGCCTCGCGCCCATTTAGGCCATCCGAAAATGAACCGCGTAGAGGAGGGCGTATTGCGGCTTGTGGTAGCACCAAACGGTGACAACATGCAGCGGTTTCGGCCGTCTACGCCCACCTCAAGTGCCGACAATCGCAGCTTAGCCAAACTGTCGCGTAAAGCTCGAAGAGGCTTGAGTTGAGGGTATGCGCGAGACATATCCTTGAACGTGTCATCATCGAGTTTCAGTCTTCCACTTTCGTGCTGCGGCCAACGGATTTGATGCTTCAGTAGATACTGGACAAACCGATCTTCCTTGAAGCTGCCGTCCTCGAAGACATGAAAGTCTGCATCCATCGTTTGAATGAGTTCTGCCTTGATCGGCTCCCAGTAGTCCCGTAAGTCTCGAAGTATCGCGTAGTCGACTGGACTACCATGCGACTCCATCTCAGCAAGCGGTATACAGAACTGTCCTCGTAAGAGCGCACGGGGAGTATCGATCGCGTCTAACATCGAAACCAATAGTTTTTCGGTCATGTCGACGTCGGTGGCACAGTACCTGAGTAGATCGGACTTCTCTTGTGGGGTGTATGGCCCGCCGCGTAACGCCAGAGCTCGCATTTCATTCTTGTGAGCAGATTCCGTCGCGGGGATGCCAAAGTGCTGCAGTGCGCTAATCAGTGAGCGACCGCCCGACAGTTCCATACCGTTAGTTCGATTACGAAACTCGGAGTACAGATCTAGCACCGGAACCGATCGCGCCCAGCCCAACGCTTTAAAGCAGTTCAGCTCCGCCGACGCGTAGAACGCAACCAACGTTGTGTCGGGCTGATCAAAAAGCGGTGGAGCAGATCGCTGATAAAGCTCTTCCTGCCAAAGAAAGACTACTTGACCAGTTGTAACATTCTTGAAAACACCGCAAATGACTTCGACAGGGTTTCCTTCAATTCCATCGATCGGGCGAAACTCAAAGTCTGCAACGATCATGCGAGCATTCGAAAAGCTGGTCTCCATACTCAGACCCTCCCCTCGAGCTGACGAATCAGAGGGTGGTCGGCGCTTTGGATGATGCGACCTTCAAAGCACTGCAAGACCAGTTGGTCCATGGACTGTTTCGGCCATACCGGCTGACCTAGGTCTCCTTGAGCGACAATGACTTGGTACTGTCCTGCCTCCATATTGGATTCAACGCGAACCCAAGAGGTTTCGCCCATTTTGATGGCATTGAGATAGGAGGAATTCCAGAGGTTTGGTCTTCCATTCGGGTCGAGTATTGGCTCCGCAATGAGCCGCGGAACTCCCGCATTGTCGACTGCGAGGCGTAATATTTTTTGCGCCACCATACTGCCTAAAAGAGCGCCGAGACTCGGCAATACAAGGTAGCTGTCTCGGTCGCCTTCTCTATCCGTGGCTAGCAAGACCGCTAATTTGAAGTCCTGATCCGGATGAACCCTTGAAAAGCGGTGCCTGTTCAACTTTCCGTACGTCGCTTTGAGTGGCTGCTTGACGCCAGCGATTGACGGATTGAAGTTGTCGGGAAGTCGAAGTGATTCGAGGAGGGTTTCGGTGTTCACGATCGATCCTCCGTAACGCTTTGTGTAGGGTTGGCGGTCTCCGCAGACCTGTCTCCCATGGACCGAACAGGTCTTGCGCTGGTTGCATCGCGAAGCTCAATCCTGCTTCTTAACCAAGCCGATAGCTCGTGTTCGGGCCATCCTTTGGATCGCCCGCCAGGTACCAGTTCGACTGGCTTGGGAAACTTGCCGGCTTTTATCAAAGCGTAGAGGTGGCTCGAAGAGAGCGCTAAGCGCCCGGCAAGCTCGCGCATCCGCACGATTCGTTCGTGACCATTATTGGCCTTCGAACTAAGATCAACGTTTGTCATAAATGCTCCTGGTTGGTGAGATCGTCCAGGCGCATTGTCGAATTCAGGTATTTTTCATCTCGATAGGCTTGGCCAACTATTTGGACCGATACTCGCTAATCCACCGGCGAATCGTCCGAACGCTCGGTCCCGTTGTGTTGACGCCCTGTCTGAATATAGTCTCTGCAATCTGCGAGGTGCTAAATCCTCGCCCGACCAGCTTGTTAATCAATTCTCCATTTTGAGAGAGGAATGACTTTTTACGTTCAGCCGTTTCCTTCCGGTTGGCGTCCATTCCTGAAGCCCGTTCAGCCTGTCCCTTTGAAAGGACTTGTCTGTATTCCTTGAGAATGATTTCCTCGTATCCCTCAAGTGACTCATCGCCTATTGAAGCTGCTGCATACGCCAATTCCTTTTTCATCGGAGAGACGTGGTATTGCTGAAGGATCTGGCGCTCCCATTCGGCCAGACTATTGAGCAGAATTTGTGTTTCTTGGCGCTCTTCATCACTCATAGGAGCGCGTTTTCTTGCCTCCCGAACCACTTTCGCAATTGCTCTTTGTTCTTTTTCTCGCTTCTTTGTTGCCTCAAGCTTCGGCCGGCCACGCCTTTTCTTGCGCTTCATGCGTGCCTCGCAATTGCGACTACCGAGGAGGATCCTGCAGCTTTCGGCGTTGCGACAAAGCTTGACCATGACTGCATCAGTCGACGACGCTTGTCTAACTGATCACCGCGTCGGTAAGAGCTCTCGGTTTGGTTCTTTATCGTATGCGCCAGTGCGAGTTCCACCGTTTCGCCGGCAAAAGTTGTTCGTTCTGCAGCCCAGTCCCGAAAGGTACTTCGAAATCCGTGCGGGACATACGCTTCGTACCCAGATAATCCACGGATTAATTGAAGAAGGGCGCCATCGGAGAGGCCGCCTTTCCCGTTTCGACTCTGTCCGGGAAAAATGAAGTTACTGGTATCAAACTTCGGTTGTATTTTCAGGATTTCCGCCGCTCTATCGGATAGTGGTACACGATGCTCTCTTCCGCTTTTCATCCTTGTCGGCGGAATCGTCCATATTTTGGTTTCGAAGTTAACTTCATCCCAGACAGCTAAGCGGACTTCTGAAGTTCGTGCTGCAGTGAGGATTAAAAACTCAAGTGCAAGCGCCGAGACGCTTGGTCTGGCGTGTAGGACTTGAACGAACGCGTTTATCTGATCGATTGGCAGCGCTGGGTGATGCCGAACCCGCTTTATCTTGCTTGTCCTCGGTAGTAGCGGCCCAAGGTTGCCTTTCAGCCTTGCCGGGTTTTCTCCGGAGCGGTATTTGCGCGCCGCCGCCCAGTCGAGCACCGTTTCGATTCGTTGGCGAACTCTTGATGCCGTCTCGGGCTTTGACGTCCATATTGGCTCGAGAACGCTAAGCACGGCAGGGGAATCAATATCTCGGATAGGTAAATTGAGCAACGGTTTGGCGTGAGTCGTAAGGGTGTTTTTCCACTGCTGCCGGTGTTTGGTGTTACGCCATTCAGGCGCTTTGGCTTCGATGCATCGATCGACAGCCTCGCCAAAAGTCATCGAGATTGCATGGATCCGTAATTGGGTTGCCTTATGCTCAGCTGCAGCAACCAGCGGGTCGATCCCACGCCCGATCATTTCACGGTAGGTGGCGACCTTCTGACGTGCGTCTGCTAGCGCCGTGCGGACGGTAGAGCCTAGGCCTTTGTCGCGACGCTTCCCATTTATCGGTGAGCGGTAAAGGAATTTGTAACTTCTGCACGGACCGGATTTCCCGGCAGTTACCTGCAGAGCGAGACCCGGCATAGATGCATCGTAGTAGTACCCCGGCAGCTGCACGGTGTTGACCCACCTGTGCGTGAAACGAAGTCTGCGCGGCCCGCCGGTACGGGGTGCCTCGTTCGGAGCTATATCGGGGACGAACACATCTTTATCGAGACTCATGCTAGCCACCGCCTAGCCACCAATATCGCCAAGATCGTAACATGGCTCTTCAGAGTTTCTAGGAGATAATGTCGCAAAAATTTCGAATAAAAACGCCTTTTTAACCGATGAAGTTGAGTTTTTCAGTTTTAGTCAGATAAGGGTTCGGAGGACTCTCTCTCCGCCAGACCCCTTGTTAAATCAAGGGGTTATAGACCATGCGGTTTTCTGCATACCCACCGACATACCAAAAGCCATCGACTATCCGGTCATGGCGTTCGACGGGCTGTTGACGACCTGTCTGCCCCCTTTTTTTGCTGCAGTGACTGCCTGTCTGAAAGGCAAAACGTTGTGCACCGCGCTTTAGGCTCAAATTTCAAAATTTGCCGAAATCCTACCCCACCCCCGGGTACCCCCCCGAGTCAGTTTAGGAGTCCCGTCAGCCGCGCCTTGCACCTGGATGCGGACGAATCGTCAGGTAGTGCGCTATGGGGGGGGCGCTGAAGGTCGCACTCTTCTAACCAGTTTTTGCAGTCGCGAAGGAAATCGCACTGCGATTAAGGGGGCTATTTTGTTTTGATTTCGTTGACAAAAGCCAATCTACAGGCGCAAGCTTTTATCCCGAAACACAGTAGGAGACTGTTATGAAGCTTGGAAAGCAAGTCATTGTTACGGCTGTGGCTCTCACTGTGAGCGGAGTGGGACTTTCGCAATCACAATATGGCACGGTTACGACGTACGGGAATACAGCATACGGAAGCAATGGATCGACTGCGACGCAGTACGGAAATACTGTGTACGGGAGCAGCGGTACGACCGCAACGCAGTACGGGAACACCATCTATCGTAGTAACGGATCTACGTCGACAACCTACGGCAACACCACGTACAACAGCAATGGAACCACCTCTACTACCTATGGGAATACTGCCTACGGTAGTAATGGTTCAACAGCTACGAAGTACGGAAACACCACTTACTATTCCCGCCCGCAATAAGGGGTAAAGCGGATATTGCGACTCCTGAAGTGGCAGATCCGTTTCAGGTTGGGTGGTGTTTAACCGCCGAAGAGGCGGTAATCGCGTATGGCGCGCCGGCTCGTTTTGTTCCTCCGAAAGATCGGTCTCGGGAGGGGAGGGGCTTTCTCAGCTGTCCCGCAGTGCGAGGTTACTTTGATGGCATTTTTGCCGTCACCGCGCCGTTTTCTTTGCGTCTTCGTCTAAGCAGGGGGCCTGACGGCGCTCGGATCCAGCCCGTGTATCCGTTCTCGTCCCTTTCCGACGTAAAGTTCCGGCAGTTCGTTACGGTAGAGCCAGCCGACACACAACGTGACCCGTCCTTGATCGTGATGCAGTTTCCGTCACCGTATCTTTTTTTCGCCGACACGCCGGTGGTGGTCGAGCAATTCTCCCCGAGTTTCGCGAACGCAGTCGGAACAAATTGGCGAGTCGTCCCGGGTAAATTCGATATTTACTCTTGGCAGCGCCCGCTGAATTGGGCGGTTGAGTGGGACTCTTCTCTTGGGGACTTTGTCGTGCGGGCTGGTGATATTCAATATTTTATTCGTTTTTCGAACCTGACCTCAGGTGGACACCACTGCGAGCTGATCGAGTGTGAGATGACCCGCGAGTTGCAGGAGAGGCTGCGACTAAGTCAGGGGATTACAGGGATGAGGAAGGGTACAGTGCCCCTGATGAAGAGAGCTGGCTCCTTACGGGCTGACATGTCACTTATTAGGCCGAAGTAGATGCGCGTACTGACTGACAAGATACTCCAAGCGTTTGAATCGCACGGGAATCTTCACGTCGTCTTGGGTGTCAGCTCGGGTCAAGTTACTGCGTCGGGTGATGATCTTTCAGATCCCGTGGTCACTCTTGTTATCCCCGGTGGTTGTGCTCATAAGTTTTCCTCTGATCTTGTGGCCGCAGTAAGCGCGTTTTTTTCTGGGAAGGCTTCAGTGCCCTCGGAGTCCCCTGACCCTCTGGAAACAAGTGAATACCTTGGGGAAGGGGTAAAACTTCCGTCCTAGTGTCACTTCAAGTAGCAAAGTCATTTGCAGGTGTGGGCAAGGGGAAATTCTTGGATCATCGACCACCCACCCCCGGGGTACCCCCCCCCGAATCAGTTTAGGAGTCCCGCCAGCAGCGCTTAGCACCGTGATTTTGAATCAGCGGGGGCAACGATTGAGTGACAAGCGTTTAAGAGAAGAAGCCAATGAGAAAGGCGGCTACGTAAACAGTAAGTTTTCCTAGGACAGCTAGGCACAGGCCGATAGCAACTGCCTTAAAAACGACTCTTACCACGCGCCCACCATGACCTTATCTAGAGATACAGTGGTGCTTTGATGGCCTTGCCAATACGAGAAGTCAAAAATGGCTATATGAATCAGCGACTTAAAAACCTTGATAAATCAATAAGATACGCTATCACGCCGCCTGCTCGGCCCGCTCGTTAGCACGGTGGTTTAGAGTGAAGAAGCTGGGTAAAAGTAACAAGAGAATAGCGCTCCAATTCTGCGGGTTAATTGGCTCAGACTTCGGAAGATCCGTCCACTAAGCTTTGGTAGCAGCGCGATTTTGGGATCATGAGTCGTACGAAAAAAACTAACGAGCTTTCGCGCACGGCGATTGAGGAATTCATTAGGTGCCCTCGATGCTTTTACATTCATAGACGATTGGGGCTGTCTCCACCTCGCATGGTTCCGCTGACTCTCGCTGTCGCTACGGACGCACTGCTCAAAAAAGAGTTTGACGGTGTTCGAGACGCTAAAGCAATTCATCCGCTTTGGGAGCGCTTCGGGCTTCCGTACATTGCCTACGAACATCCCGATCTTGAGACGTGGAGAAATATTCGTAGAGGGGGTATCCGTGCTACTCACCCTGGAACTGGCTATATCGTCTACGGGGCAGTTGACGACGTATGGTTGAACCCCAATACAGGACAGCTTGTAATTGTGGACTACAAGTCAACCTCTAAGAAGGAGGATCCAACGTTGGAGGGGGGGTTCGGCGATAGTTACAAGCGTCAGCTCGAAATATACCAATGGATATTCCGTTTGGCAGGTCACAACGTGTCGCCCACGGGATACTTCCTATATGTCAACGGGTTAAAAGATGGAAAATTCTTCTCGAAGAACCTTGTCGGGAATATGAGGTTTAAGACAACGCTGGTTGCGCACGAGGGCGACGACAGCTGGGTTGAGCCAACCATTCAGGCGGTCGTTAACTGTTTCAGTGCTGAAGAGCTCCCGCTAAAAGGAAATGACTGCGATACATGCCGCTACGTTTCTGGTAGGCGAGAACTCGAATAGCGTGCTAGGCCTCTCGGACGCGCTTCTGATTATTTTAAGTGCAGGATCAGGTCAATGACGTCATCCAATCAGTTGAAAATCGCCTTAAGCGACGTAGCGAGGCAGGCAAAAGAATGGTTTGAGCAAAGGACGACGCCATACGCGGCTGAAGACTTCCATGGCAAGGGAAGGCTCAGTGACTCCGGTCGTGGAGCGGTATATGTTTATTTCGACGCGGAGTCTCGCGCCTTGTACGTTGGGCTGACGAAGCGTCGCGTGAAGGCGCGCCTATATGATCAAACATCCCCGCACAAGCAAAAGCCGTGGTTTGCGGAGATGAAGAGCATGAGATTCATTCAGCTGGAGAATGATATGGATCGTCAAATTCTCGAGTTCTTATTGATACTCGCTTACGGGCCAAAGAATAACGAAAAGCCTCGGGCAGTACGCCCGGATGAACTATTCTTAGACTACGCTTGACGAGTTAAGGGTAATAGAAAAATTTTACGGAGGGTTTATGCCGAATTTGTTTCTCACTGGGGCGGTGGCTTTTGAAGTGAGCGGCCCAGCAGCGGCCTCCAAGGACTTGAAGAAGGCGCTTGCAAGCAATGAGTTTGGAATGATTTTCTCGTACGAGATCGATGAGATACCTCACACCTTTTATCTTCACCCTTGGCATGTCATTAGCGGGAGCTTTTCGGTCAGCGAGAAGGGGAAGGGCTTTCAGGTGGTATTCGATGGGAAAGCAAAGGTTCCGGTCGACAAGCCGACAGCAGACTACCTACTTAAGAAAGGTTCGGTGCTTAACATTACAGGGGTTTTAGGAGACCGGGAGCGGCTCTGTATCGACGGGGATACGAGTAAGTTGATGCTCTCTCCGCTCAAGACGTCAAAATCCTAGTGAAGGGTAGAAGAGCGCAAATTCCTGCTCGTTTCAGTGGTAGCAGGAGTAAGAGGGATCAGGTCAGAGCTCGTCGGTCCGGCAGTGTGGGTAACGATACCGAACAAAGAGGTGGATCCACAGGGATAGAAGCTCCAGCAGATGTTAGTGCTTTTGTCGGTCTATGAAAGGCGATTTGGTGCCGCAGTTTTCACTTCAGTGCGGTAGTTCCCTTGAAGCATCAAAAAAGACCTCGGGGCTATTGGACTAAAGCAAGGGTGTTCGCCGAGGGCAAGAATTACAAAAATCGCCGTGCTTGGCGGCTGGCCCAGTCACGTTCGTACACGATCGCATGGCGGAATGGATGGCTTGATGAAATTATTGGGCGCGAAATTACTTTGGGTAAGTGGACGAAGGAAGCTGTTCTAGATAGTGGCAGACGCTACCCGACCAAGACTGCGTGGCGAAATTCCTCTGAAGGGTCTGCGTATGTGATCGCCAAGCGTAATGGTTGGCTGCGCGAACTGACCCACTTCGAGTCGGAACTCAGCTTTGGTGAGCGGACAATTTATAAATGGCTTCTTGCGCGCGACGTTGTTTTCGAAAAGGAAAAGAGCTTCCCCCGGTTGCGCGCAAAGTATCCACTGCGATATGACTTTTGGCTGCCATCAAAGCGTTTGCTGATTGAATATCAAGGCAGGCAGCATGAAGTCGGGTGGTCGGGAGATGCGACTGATGCGAAGGAGATTCAAGCGAGAGATTCGGCGAAGCGAGAATTTGCAACCCAAAGTGGATTCAAACTGATTTATATCGATGCCGCTAATGAGCCGGATATTGAAGCCGTACTGCATCGCGAGATTGGGCGGTTGCCGTCACGGGAACTCACTAATGTAGAGCTTGGGAAACTCAAAAGCCTCGGCGGCTGGAGCAAGGAGCGGGCGCTAGCGGACGCGAGAAAGTATTCGAGTCGTAAAGCGTGGGATAAGGCTTCGCATGGCTACGCATACGCTAGGTTGAATGGCTTTCTTAATGAGGCATGTGCCCATATGGTTCGGGAGAACGCGTGGACCCGATCACGGAGACGTATCTGGACCAAGGACGCTATTCTCGCCGATGCGAAAAAATACAAACGAAAGATAGATTGGCGAAAAAACAGTCCGAGTGCTTACGTAATCGCAAAGCGGAATGGATGGTTGAGCGAGGCCACAGTCCATATGGTGCCCTCTCCAAAGGGCCAGCCTCCGTCGAAATGGACAAAGACCGCCGTGCTCAGAGAGGCGGCGAAGTATCAGAGCAAGTCGGAATGGGACAGGGGTAGCCCATCAAGTTACCGAACGAGCCTGAGTAAAGGTTGGCATGAAGAGGCGACCGCGCACATGGCGCGGAATTTGAGAGCGCCTAGCTCGCGCTGAGGGGTGGTGAAAAGTGCCTGCTAAAAACGCAAATGTTGGGAAGTGGAGTCAGTCAGGCGTTTTTAACGGGCTGTCTTCATTTCTGGACCTCGAGTCTCGCATCAACCAACTCGTCGAAGAAAAAGACCGTGGTGATGTCTTCGAGATCTTTATCGAGGGTTACCTAGCCACTCAGTCAATCGCGCAATGTAAAGAACACTGGGTTGTTGGATCGATCCCGCTAGCACTCAGAGAGCGCTATAACCTGCCTAGCGATGGAACTGGCATCGATGGTATCTACGAGGCGACGGATGGAACGCACGTTGCTTATCAGGTTAAGTACCGCCAGAAGTCGAATCTGACCTACCAAGAGGTTGCGCCTTTTCTTGGCTTAACCGAGCGATTCAGTGACCGGGTCATCTTCACGAATTCAGCGACGCTGGCACATCAAGCCGTAGCTCGTACTCGGTGGGTCAGTCGGCAGGACTTTCTTTCCCTCACGCCAGAAGCTCTAAACGAGATCGCGGCTTGGATCATCGGGAAGCCTGTTGAGCGTAAGCGCGCCGAGCCAGATCCGAGGTATCAGACACAGGTTCTTGCCGACATTGCGAAGTCACTCGAGACCAACTCACGCGCTACAGTGGTGATGGCGTGCGGGACGGGCAAGACCCTTGTCGCTCTGTGGGCGGTCGAGCAGGCGAAGCCGAAAACCGTACTGGTGCTGCTACCGTCGCTCTCCTTGGTTCAGCAAACGGTACGCGAGTGGGCGAGACATAACAGTTGGGATGCTCGATTCTCATTCATCTGTGTCTGCTCAGACCCTACGGTCGCGAAGAGTGATGATTTGCTGGAGCTGAATGCCTCCGATGTGGGGTTCAGAGTTGATACAGACCCGGCAGCAGTAAACCGGTTCTTGACTGCATCAGACGACGCCGTGCGAGTCGTGTTCTCCACGTACCAATCTAGTGATGTGGTGGCAGAGGGCGTTAAGGGTCTTTCGCCTTTCGATATTGCCGTCTTCGACGAGGCCCATAAGACGACTGGCTTGGCCGGCGGGCAATTCAGCCGAGCGCTATCAGACGACCATATACGGATTAGTAAGCGTCTCTTTTTTACGGCGACTCCACGCCACATCGATATACGCAGTAAGCGCGATAAGGACGGCGAGTACAAAGTCCAGTCGATGGATGACCCAGTGGTCTACGGGCCTCGGGCGCATACGCTGTCGTTCAAGGCCGCTGCGGACAAAGGCGTCATCTGTCCCTACAAGGTCGTCATTTCAGTCGTCGATAAAGATCTCGTAGATGATTTCGCGCGTAAGAACGGGATCACACTCGTCGATGGGGATGAGGTCGGTATTCGGTGGGTGTCGAACCTCGTAGCTCTTCAACAGGCCATTAAGCAGACGGGCGCTACCAAGGTTATTACCTTCCATAGCCGTGTGAAGCTCGCCGATGAGTTTGCCTCCGATAGTCCTCGTGGAATTAGGCGGTTTTTAGGCGGCTTTGAAGTACGCCACGTCAACGGAAAACAGCGAAGCTCGGATCGAGCAGAACTCATCAAGTCATTTGCCGAGTCTTCGAAGGGAATCATCACGAATGCGCGGTGTTTGACCGAGGGGGTCGACATACCCGCTGTGGACATGGTGGCGTTCATCGATCCGCGACAAAGCAGAGTCGATATTGCTCAAGCGGTCGGCCGTGCAATGCGTAAACCGAGGGGTGAGACCAAGAAGACCTTTGGGTATGTATTCGTGCCGCTCTTCCTCGGAAGCGAGGGCGAGTCGATTGATGAGGCGATCAAAAGCGAGCGATTTGATGCGGTTGCGGACGTGCTTAATGCCTTACAGGAGCACGATGAGGAGCTTGTAGATCTGATTCGTGAGGCTCGTCAAGCGCGCGGCGAGGGTAAGCCGTTCAAGCCGAGAGTGCTTAGTGAAAAGGTGATGGTGATCGGCCCGCGAGTTGAGTTAGGTAGGGTAGTCGAGAGTGTTGAGACGCGATTAGTAGATGCGCTTGGAGCGAGTTGGGATGAATATTTTGGTCTACTCATTGCTTGGAAAAATATAAACCAAGGCGAATTCCCGAGGATTGATGAAGTGTTTCGCGACCACGAGATTGGTCGTTGGGTCGACAGACAACGGGCTGCTTATAAGAAGTCAGGACTTAGCGCAGAACGGGCACAACGATTAGAGAAAATATCTGGGTGGACATGGGACTATACGGACTGGCTTTGGGAGAAAGGATTTACCGCGTTAAAAAAATTTGAGAAGGCTAATGGTCACACTCAAGTCCCCGATCGGTATGTCGATGGTGATGGCTATAAGTTAGGAAGCTTCGTAAAAAGTAAGCGTAGGCAGTATGAAGCCGGCGAATTGTCTAGCGACCGATGCAGGGCGCTCGAGTCTCTTGTCGGGTGGATGTGGCGACCTAACGAAGAGCTATGGAAAAAAATGTATTCGGAGGTTTCTCGTCGGACAGCGGAACAGTCATTGCTAGACATTGAAAGGTCGGGCGATAGCTATGCGGTATGGATAGTGCAGCAGAAATCTAAATACTCTGCGATGCACGGCGGGACAAAGGTAGTACGGAAGGCTTTGACAGATGAGCAGATAGATCTTCTCGCCCAACTCCCGGGATGGTCTTGGGATCGGCGAAAAGATAGCTGGCTGGAGCACTTCAACGCTGTCGTCGACTATAAACGTCAGCACTCCAATAGCTTGCCGCCAAGCACAGACAAGAAGTTGGAGTGGCGCGGTCTTCGCATTGTTGGATGGATAAGCAAGCAGCGTCAGCGTTTAAGTGTTCGCGAGAAGTGGCAAATCGATCTACTTCACCAGCACTTACCAGAGCTATTAGAGAGTCCATTCGAGGCGAAGTGGCGGGAAGGATACGAGCTGCTCCGCAGCTATGTTGAAAGCGGCGAGAGTGCGGAAATACGACAAAAGACCGTATTCCGCGACTTTAGCTTGGGATCTTGGGTTTCTAACCAGCGTACCCGCTATCGCGAGGGTAAACTGGACGACGTGAAGGTCCGACTTCTTGAGAGTCTTCACGGATGGCTTTGGGATGCTTCGTCTATGTCTGCATCTGGGCTGTCTAAAAAACGCGCCAGTCCTAGGACGAGAAAATTATCGCGTCAGCGTTGAGGCCTGTTCGAGCCGCTACCTCTAAAGGATTAAGGGTCTCAGCATTTCCGCCCCGCGTCGTAGTACCGGCTTGATACGCTCTTTTGCAGCGCAACGTATTGCGTCCTTGTCTTTCGGCGGAAGCGTCAACACGACGAAAATTATATTGGAGACATCGGTCGCGAGGAACCGTCGTAGCCCGTGCTTTGTCGGCATGTCGGGTTGGGCTTGTTCGGCTCGAGTTAGGTTCTCTAAGCTGAACGCCACATAAGCCAAGATGTCTGCGAGTTCGTTTTGGGCCCTGAAGATCGTCGCTTGCGTCGCAATATCGCGGTCGAGGATCTCTTCAATCCGACTTATGCCGTAACGTGCCCGCGCCTTAAGGAATATCTTCGAATAGTCAACCCAGCTTCTCCTATTCTGTCGATGAAGCTTCATTAGTTTATTGTCGAGCCGTTGACGCGGCGGTGTTGGCATGTGGAGCGTCTGTCAGTTGCGTAATTTGGAACCCGGCTTGCGACCCGGCGTTCGCTTGGCTGTCGTGAACCGGAACAAGTGCATCAGATCCTCAAGGTTTCGAAGCCGGATTGAGCCTTCCCGTCGGGCTTGGCGGCGTTGCTGGGTCTCGCGACCGTGGACGTACTGCGGGTGGTCAGAGCCTCGCTTGATCGATGACTGCCTGCGGGCACCGTGGACTCTGCATGTGGAACATCCGTAGGCCGCGGGATTACGGCAGCGGTTGAGGCCTCTGCTTTTGCATCGGGCGGTACATCGCCTTGCTAGGCCTTTCAGGACGTTCGGGAGCATGGTTAACACCGAGTGTTAAGGGACCGATCGGCGAGATTTAGAGGCATTACGCGCTGACCCCATAGAAGGACGAGAGGCCAGTGGCCAAAGTGGCCGATGTTTGTACGGGTTTTGTCGGCATAACTAGTTCTGTATTTCCTCTCTTAAATTAAAAATGATCGGCCACTTAGGGCAGATCATCGAAATAGACCAAAATCCCCGCTTGTCTTGTGCCCATCCGGGTGCCCGGCAGTGCCCGGTAGGTCAGTCGGGTGGCCACACCACACTCCCGCCGATATATCGTTCGAATTCCTCCCGTGCGATCTGGAGGCTGGGTAGGGCATACCCATGCTGACGCTTACCACTAACCTGCCTTCGCTCCTGCCGCGCGCTCGGGCATAGCCGCCGTAGGGCCTCGCCAAGGTCGTGACTACCAACGGTTCGGTAGGTCCGTGCTCCTTTACTAAACAGCTCGTACTGGTCCAGCATTGTCCGGGTCGCCAAGAACTGGTCGTCTTCCCACTCAACTGGAGTCATGCGATGACCCTCGCTGCACGCCGGGCCGACGTTTCGAAGTAACTCAAACCAGAACTGATCGAATCCAGTAAGCGACAGAATTCGCTGTCGAATCAGCTCCTGAGACTTCGGGCGGTGCCGCGGATGGAATTTGGCAATATCTCGTTTGAGCAGGAAGTCTGCGAAGTGCTCGGCTTCATCGCCGCTGATCGCACTATGAACACGGTCCCAGTACTGGTAATCACCTTGCCGTTTGCCGTCTAGGTGAACGTAGATTGCCCGTCGGTCGTCACGGTCTGTCGCTGCGAAGTGACTTGAGTTGGATGCCGCGAAGAATCGATGGACAGATGGAATCGAGCGAGTCGGCTGATGCTTCTCGTTGACCGTGATGAACTCCGACGTAACGATTGACTTGAGCGCCTCGGTTGACCTGCGATCACCGTGGAACACCGCTTCATCAAGAAAAATATTGAAGGCGCGCTCCATAACGCTGTTGAATGTGCCGACGATCATTTCAACTTTATTCACGAGCAGTGTGGTGGACCCCCAAATTCGTCGAAGCAATACCTCAAACGAGCCCTTGCCGGTGCCCTGACCGCCTAAAAAGATGATAATCACGCCGGGCTTCTCTGCTGGCCTCTGAAGTGCGTGGGCAAGAAAGTTAAGTAGGTATTCGTATAGTGAAAGGTCGTTAGCGCAAATAGTCTCTCGGAGGAACTCTTCAATCTGAGACCATGGCCCGGGAGCGGGGCTAATCGTCGGTGGAACCCAAAGGTTGAGAGTTGGCGGCGGTACGGTATTCGGAGTGAAGGTGATGCTGTCGTAAACAGTCGTTGCAGGATCCACCCAATACGCTTCAATGACAGACTTAGGTGCGGCGACGGGAACCCCGATTGTTTCGAGTCTGCGTCGCAGCAGTGTGTTGGCTTCACTACGCGGGAAGATGACTAGGCGCGGCGCTAATCGATCGGCTGCGTTACGACGAAGTGCCGCTAGATCAACAACGCCGTATGCGCCGTTGCCGCAGAAAATCGCAAACTCTTGCTGCAGTGTTGCAAGCGCCGTTACTCCTGCTTGCTGGGCGACCGCGAGATTAGCCATGCCAGCCACCTGCGCGTGCTGCGTGATAAATGCTCCCGAGAGAGGGGCAATCCTGGCGATCGGGATCAAAGTATTTTACGAGAGCGTCAAAAGTAAGCTGATCGAATCTGTCTGGCGCCGTTTCACTCCACTCAAGGGCGATTTGTTCCGCGCAGGTCCAGCCACTGCTTAGGATGGCCCAAACAATACGCCTGTAAACTTCATAGCTGCAGTCCGCTGAAATGTGTCTCAGCTGGGCGCGTAATCGCGCTATGTTTAGACGTGTTTCGGGGCGGAGTGAAATTCTCGGCGGGGTATTTCGACACGGCTCGCTGCGAAGATGCTGTAGCCCATGAAGGCGCGTTCCGAGCGCGTAGGGAAGCTCAATAACCGGGGCATCAATCAGTACCTCGTAATAACCCGATGGACCTTTTCGGTCTTCTTGGACCCACGAGGGGGGTGCGACGACATAAGCGCCTGCTGCGCGGACATCAATGCCCGGGCCGAGGAGTCCGACAGAGCTTTTTATTTCGAAGTGATGCGGTGCTCTGAAGTAGTAGTGCCGACCGTGTGGAGTTCGAGTTTTGACTGTGTAGGTAGTCGGGATCTCGCCGCAACCCGGCGACCTTTTAAGTAGCTCGGTGAAATAATCTAGGGCGACCTCGCCGTCTATATCGATAACCACAAGGCCTGATGCTTGCGTCGCAATACCCACATTGAATGGCGCTCTGTTAAACCAACGCTCCAACTGGATCTGATTAGTCGTTGCATCAAGAAATCCGCGTTGCGTTGCGGGCGCTTTCATACCCCAATTGACTGGGAAGCAGTGCCAGCCGCGCGCCGCATAGATCAGCGCTGCTTTGTAGCTAGTAGTACGGTTCATTTCTCACCCCTTGCTAAGCCGAGCAGTGCCCGCAGTTTTTTAACAGGCAAAAGCAGGCGACCTTCAATCCGTAAAGGCAGGGCCGGCCCCTTTCGTCGGGATATCCGCCATCGAGTTGTTTGCGCTGGTTTAATCATTTCTTGCTGCTCATGAATGCAGTCCGTAGCAGCTTTAACCCTGCCGCTCCCCCGTGTGTTAGTCGCGCGAGAGAGCGGGCCTTGTTCTTGGGCAAGCCAGCCTCGCGGTACATCGCATAGGCGAGTTCTTCGTTGGCCCGCAGGGCCTTTGTCCACTCCTCTCTAGTCTCTGGTATCGAACCGGAATCGGGGCGTGCTGCCTCGAGCATGGCTAACGCGTGGCGAATGCGATCATTCATCTCACGCTCCCGTTCTTGCTGTTACCACCGTGGCAGGTGAAGTGCGCAGGTGAGTTGAGCCATGCGCGAATATCACCTACTCGCCACGCAGTGACTCCGGCAGATACCTTTATCGGTGCGGGAAACTGACCGTTTCCAACCTTTCGCCAAAGTGTGCTGGGCGAAAAGGGGATGAGTTTGAACGCGATTAGATTTGTCAGGCGTATGAGCGCGTCATCTGACAAGCCGTCGATGCCTAAGGTTGTTAAGCCTTTTTCCGAATGAAACATGATGCCATCCCATGTGGTTGCTTGGTGTAAGCAAGGATGGCGAGTGGTATTCGCGCTAGCCGGCTTCCGCGATTTTTTGTTTTGCCCGGGTCAGTCTGTCTTTTAGACCCGACAGTGGGACGGGATCGGTCTTGTCCGCGGTCAGTGATATGTCCGTGTCATCAATATCTAGAATCACGTCCTTTCCGATCTCACCTCGAAGTGCTCGTTCGAGTTCTTTGCGTGAGATTTTGGGTCTGCTGCGAACTATCTGTTCAATCAACTGCTGCAGTGGGTCCGCCTTCCGCGGCAAGCGTGCGCGACGTCGTTGCTCATCAGACACCGCTTGTTGACGATCGGTGATGGCTCGTTTTAGGAGGATGACTGCATCGACACCCCGACCAATTACTAATCGCCGCAGAACTTTTTCGAGATACGCGAGTTTGGGATCATTGCTGTCCCATCCAGACATTTTGGCGATAGTTTCCCTATCAACAGCTTCTGCTTCCAGAGTGCCATCAACAACTCCGCGCCTAAGGCGTTCACGCTGCAGGATGTGATCGAGGATTGCGTCGGCGATCTGAGTATCCGACTCGGCCGGGTGTCCCCCATCAGAAAAGTTCCTCTCGAGATCACGGAGACTATCCGAGAAGCTCTGTTGATTTCTATTAGTCATCCTTTTTTTGAATTTTTCAGTGGTGTTATGTTGGCGGTGTTCGCTATTGACGGCTTATCCAGAAAGTTGGCCCAATCATTCATTAAATTACGGCGCTTCTGTAGCAGATCTGTGCGTTGGTATGCCGCGTGAACCTGATCGCCCACGGTATGACCGGAGGCTGCTTTTCGAATTTCGTCGGGGTAGTTAGTCTGCTCCGCCGCCCAGTCTCGAAAGGTTGAGCGGAAGCCGTGAGGTACGGCATTAACGGTGAGTTCTCCTCGCTCGCGCATTCCACGCATCAGCTGGCTTAACGTCATGTCGCTGAGCGGTTTCCCCGTGGCGCTCGGGAACACCTTGTTGCTGTCTGCCAACCTTTGGAGGGCGTTGAGCAAGGCGATCGCCTGTGGTTGCAGCGGCACTCGGTGCTCTTTCCGAGTCTTGGTGTGGGTGGCTGGAATGACCCATACCTTTTCGTGAAGATCAATTTCCGACCAGTCGGCTTGCCTTACCGATCCGGAGCGTACGCCGGTGAGAATCAGGAACTGCAACGCCTTCGCGCTGATACTCTGGTTGCGCCGGAGGCAAACCATGAAATCCCCCATCAGCTTGTACGGTACGGCGGGGTGATGTTTCACCGGTTTGATGCCCCTTGGTGATGGTAGTTGAGTATCGAGATAGCCCTTCCAAGTGGCCGGGTTAACCCCCGAGCGATACTCGTTGACCGTGGCGTAGTCCAATACACGCCGAATCCGATCTAACAAGCGCTTGGCGGTCTCCGGCTTGGTAGTCCAGAGCGGGCCTTCAGAGTCCTTTCGATACTTAGTTTTCTGCTGCAATACGTCGAGTACGTGCCGCATGGTTATATCCGCAACCAGCAACTCACCGATTTGCGGATACGCATAAGTTTGTATTGTTGAAGCCCACTGTTGCCGATGCTTCGGATTGGTGTAGTCAGACGCGTGGGCCTTCATATAGGCGTCTGCGCAGTCCCGGAATGTTTTGTTCCTTGCCGCTGCGGCGATCAAGGCACTGCGCTGGGCGCGCTTTTGCGCCAGAAGGTTAACCCCGCCCTTGGCTTCCAAGGAAAGTTTTCTGGCGAGTTCACGCGCATCTGCTAGCGACACTTGAGGGTAGGAGCCAAGTCCGATCAGTTGGCGCTGTCCGGCGACGCTGAGTCGCAGAATCCACGAGCGGGGGGGAGGCGCTTCGCTTCGTAACGGTGGCCTAATCTGCAGTAGTAACCCCGCCACTCCGCCGACTGCGTGCCAACCAGGGCGACTCAGGCGCCTAACCTCAAGTGCTGAAAGTTCTTTAGCGATTTTCGGCATACCAAAAAGCATACCAAAAAAACTGACGTCAAGTGGGAGTCAGTGACACGACGTGATACGGAAAATAAGAGTATTAACCTTTAAAAAAGACTGTTGCGCCGCCGAGTGACACGTTGTGACGCTGAAAGTTGGCAGCCTCTCTCTCCGCCAGTTCAATCCCCGAAAAGAGCCTGGGAAGTTCGCGATGTCCGCCGCCCGCCGATGCGCAGTACCCCTCAGCGCAGGGAAATCTGCATTAATTGACTAGATTTGGCGCGTGAGTTTCGCGCGCGGGTGG
>SXGQ01742720.1_pt1 | contig 21833 bp, 16 predicted proteins | sample 3178371 | NCBI WGS metagenome assembly SXGQ01 (sample SAMN11356859, study PRJNA531348) | freshwater metagenome | isolation source: freshwater sample F1-20 | place: China: Fuxian Lake, Yuxi | collected 2017-12-25 | reverse complement strand
GCTTTGCGTCCGCAGTGGCAGACGGTTTTGATTTCTGAAAGCACATCAGCCCATGCGAGGAGGTACTGGCTGCCTTCGAAGAGAGCCCCCTGGAAGTCGGTGCGAAGGCCGTAGGCCAGCACTGGTACGGAATCGTCATCCGCGATGCGGCAGAGTTCGGAGACTTGTCGGCGAGTGAGGAACTGTGCTTCATCAACAAAGACGCAGGCGATGGGCGTCCGGCGGTGCTGACTGCGAAAGATTTCGAGGAGCGAGTCGGTGTCATTGAAAGGGTGAGCATTGGCTTCGAGGCCGATGCGTGAAGCAATTTTTCCGAGCCCGTCGCGGGTATTCAGTCGCGGTGTAAGCAGCAGCGGCTGCATGCCTCGTTCGCGGTAATTCCATGCGGCCTGCAGGAGTGTGGTGGATTTGCCGGCGTTCATGGAGGAGTAGTAGAAGTAGACTTTCGCCATTCAGCGACTCTCCAACTCGCCGTGGAGGGTGAGGATCAGGTTTCGCCGGCCTCCGCGGTTTCTGTGTTCGCAGAGGCAGATTCCCTGCCAGGTGCCGAGGAGCAGTTTGTGATCTGCGACAGGAATGGAGAGTGAGGCTCCCATGAGTGAGTGTTTGACGTGTGCGGGCATGTCGTCAGGCCCTTCGCAGGTGTGTGTCCAGCGGGCATTCTCGGGGGCCAGCTGGTTGAGGGCCTGATTGAGGTCCGTGCGGACATCCGGATCAGCATTTTCGTTGATGGTCAGCGATGCTGAGGTGTGCTGAATAAAGATGTGCAGCAGACCGACTCGACAGCGCGTCAATTCCGGCAGTTCCTGGATTACACTGGCGGTAATCAGGTGGCAGCCGCGAGGCATCTCGGGCAGCAGAAGTTGCCTCTGAATCCAGACTGTCATGGCTGCAGTTCCCTCCGAGACCAGCCCGATCAGTCACCTGTGGTCGGATTTTCGGTATTTGCGGAGCTGGTCGGGTTTGTGGGGAAGGGGCGTGGTCCCAGAATCTGCTCGATCTGTTCCCTGACCAGGTCTTCGGATTCCAGCAGAGCGCGGACCAGTCGATCCATGCGGTCACGGTACTGAGTCAGCAGTTCGATGGCCCGGTGTTCGGCTTCCTTGATGATTCTTTGCACCTCACTGTCGATCTGTCGAGTCGTTTCTTCGCTGAATTCGCGATAGGTGTGCATTTCCTTACCGAGGAACGGGTGTTCTTCGGACTGTCGGAATGAGACGGGCCCGATAATTTCGGACATGCCCCAGCGTGCCACCATGCGACGTGCGAGTGAGGTGGACTGTTCGATATCGTTCTGCGCACCGGCGGAGTATTCGTTGAAGATCATTTTCTCAGCGGCTCGTCCACCCATCATCATGACGATGCGGGCTTTGAGTCGTCGTTCGCCGAGGTTGTGAATTTCACTTTCAGGCATGATGAGAGTGACACCGAGGCTTCGACCGCGAGGCACTATTGAGACTTTGTGGACGGGGTCGATTCCTTCCTGAGCCCATGCGAGGACAGCGTGTCCGGCTTCATGCCAGGCCGTAAGTTCCTTTTCGGACTGTTCAACTTTTTCGTCGCGCGGGGCGCCCATGGTGACGATATCGATAGCGTATCTGAAGTCGGTCATTTCAACGCGTTTTTTGTTTTCGCGTGCGGCCTTCAGGGCGGATTCATTCACCAGTTTTTCAAGTTCTGCACCGCTGAATCCCATGGTGGTGCGGGAGAGGACTTCAAGGTCGACATCATCGTGCAGTGGCACTCTGCGAGTGTGGACTCGCAGTATTCCGAGTCTCCCTTCGCGTGCGGGCAGGTCGACGGTGACATGACGATCAAACCGCCCTGGCCGGAGCAGTGCCGGATCGAGCACATCATGGCGGTGTGTGGCTGCCAGCACGATGACGGTCTCACCCTGCTGGAAGCCGTCCATTTCGCTGAGTATCTGATTGAGTGTTTGCTCGCGTTCATCGTGACCGCCACCGACCCCGGCTCCGCGGACGCGGCCAACGGCGTCGATTTCATCGATACAGACGATGCAGGGAGCGGCTTCGCGTGCGGTTTTGAAGAGGTCTCGAACGCGAGTGGCTCCGACGCCGACGAACATCTGGATGAATTCGGAGCCGTTGATTGAGAAGAAGGGGACTCCGGCCTCACCCGCGGTGGCGCGGGCCAGCAGCGTTTTTCCGGTGCCGGGAGGTCCAACGAGCAGCACGCCTTTGGGGATTTTGGCTCCGAGTCGCGTGAAGCGACCTGGGTCGCGGAGGAAGTCGACCACTTCCTGAAGGTCCTGTTTGGCGGACTTCAGTCCGGCGACATCGTCGAATTTTGCGGATTTGTCGTTCTTTTCGAACCGCCTGGCGGGGCTGCGAATGAAGCCTCCCATCATCCCGCCGGCACCGAACGGATCGGCTGAGCGGCGCATCATGTTCCACATCAGGAAGACGAAGAGCAGTGGCAGGAGTACCCAGAAGACCAGATTACCCAAACCCACATCGGTGACGGGCACGGAGTTGAACTGCACGCCGCGTTTCCGCAGTTCCGGTTCCAGTTCCGGCACCTGCACTGAGGGCAGTGCTGTGTTGAACTGTTCGACCAGTGTCCCGGTGAAGCCCTCCGGCGTTTCTGCGGGAATCTGTTTCCAGCGACCAATCAGCATCTCACCGTGGAAGGTCACATTGCGAACCTGATCCTTCTGCAGCTGGGTGTAGAAGAACGAGTATGGGACGGTGTTGCCGTGATTTTTTGGCAGACTGGTCCACGTAAAGATGGAGACGAGGACCGCCGCCACGAGCAGGACCAGCGTCATGGAACTGAAGTTGACCCTGCGGGGGTCGCCCCCGGGAGGGTTTTGGGGCTTTGGGGTACCGGAGTTTCCGGGCTTGCCTGAAGAATCACTCATGAATCGGACGTTCCGATGACCTGATGGAGAATTTCGGGAATTCCGGGGGAGGTTATCCGCAAACGGATGCTCTCGCAATTCAGTTGACTGTTCAATACCGTATCCGGCAGGCAGCGAATTCCAGGCGGGAACCTGCGGGGGACACTGCGGTTCCGGAAAATCGGAGTGTTCGAGGAATTTCGGTGATGGTTTCCGTCGGCGGGATTTTGGGGGCTGATTGTGTTCATGACGGCGTTCGTTCCGGAATGGTCAGGAGATTTGTGAGGAGTCAACAGTGATGTCTGAGCACCGGATTCGGCTGGCCGGACCGTGGCAGTTTCGGTTGTCCGGGCAATCCGGGTCCGGGCGGTCTGAACGACTGCCGCTGTCAGGAGCGGGGGTGACCGGAGCTGCGAAAGTTCAGCTGACGCGAGGATTTCATGCTCCGCCACGGCTTTCGAGTGATTCGCGGCTGCGACTGGCGTATGTGGGGAGCGGGCAGTTTGTGGTGCAGTTGAACGGCGAGGTACTCGGTTGTTCGTCAGAGCTGGCGGGCGAACCGTCGGCGGCAGCGTGTCTGCCGGAGCGATGCTGTCGGATTCCGACAGAACTGCTGAAATCGTTTAATGAAGTCCAGTTTGAGGTGGTGGGGGAACAGGCTGAGGAATGGAGTCTGGAGGGGGTGTGGCTGGTGATTTCCGAGCCTTGCGGGCAACCAGTCGATGGTGGTGAATCGTGAAAACCTGGCCGGAGAAGTGACTTGCTGCGGATTCAGTGATAGAATCCTGAGAGGACAGGTGCAGCTTCGGGATCGGCGACGTGATGACAGGCAGGACTTCCATGTACACACTGAAAATGGCCCGGCGAATGCTTCTTGAGACGGATAAGCGTCTGCTGTGGAAGCTGGTCTGGAATCTGGGTGTGCGTGGTTCACTGTCGGTGCTGCGGCATCGTTCACGGATGAAAAAGGGTGTGTTCTTTCCGCCATTTTTGTATGTGTCGATCATCAACAGCTGCAATCTGCGATGTCAGGGCTGCTGGGTGGACGTGGCCCATAAGCAGTCAACGATCGACTTGCCGGCGATGAATCGGCTGATCAGTGAGGCGAAGGCGCAGGGGAATTCCTTTTTTGGTCTGGTGGGTGGTGAGCCCTTCATGCATCCGGAGATTCTGGAGATCATTGAGGCGCATCCGGACTGTTATTTTCAGGTGTTTACGAATGGTCACTTCATCACGGAGGAAGTGGCAGCGCGGCTGCATCGTGCCGGCAATGTGACGCCTTTGATCAGCGTTGAGGGCAACGAGATCATCAGCGATGAGCGACGGGGTCGGAACGGTGTGTTCAGCAAAACTCTGCAGGGAATTCAGAACTGTCTGAAGCATCATGTGATGACGGGGGTCTGTACAAGTCTGGCGAAGTCCAACATCGATCATCTGCTGACCGAGGAGTGGGTTGATCGTCTGATTGAGATGGGTGTGCTTTACACATGGTTTCACGTTTATCGTCCCATGGGGCCGGATGCCAGTACGGAGCTGTGTCTGACGCCTGAGCAGCAGCGGCGTGCCCGTCAGTTTGTCGTGGACATGCGAGCGAAGAAGCCGATTGTGATCATTGATGCGTATTACGATGGCGAGGGTCGGGCATTGTGTCCTGCGGCCAACGGGATCAGCCATCACATCAATCCGTGGGGGGACATAGAACCGTGTCCGATTGTGCAGTTTTCGCGTGAATCGATTCATGCGACCAATGATTCTCGTTCGCTGTTCGAGAAGTTTACGGAATCGAAGTTTCTGGAGGGATTTCGCAGTCTGGCCCAGCAGACGACTCGTGGCTGCATAGTGCTGGAGCGTCCGGACCTGCTTGAGCAGCTGGTGGTGCAGCACGGGGCGAAGGATTCGACGGCTCGCGGAACGGCCCTGAGTGAACTGCGGTCGATGGTGCCGCGAACATCGCAGTATCATCCGGGCCATGAGATTCCTGAGAAGAATTTTTATTACAGGCTGGCGAAGCGATTTCTGTTCAATGATTTCGGTGTTTATGCGGGGCACGATCATCGGGCGACTGCGGCACCATTTCTGAAGCTGGCGGAGTCCGGTGTCGGCGGTTCAGCGGAGCGATCTGCAGGGTGTTGCTCTGAGCAGTTTGTGGAGCTGAAGGCAGAGTGAGGGAGTTGGCCGGCGGAATGCGGCTGATGGCAGGGATGGCGGGATTGAATGGAGTGTGCAGGGATGCGACGTACAGGCTCGGTTGTCGCGGCAATATGGCTGCTGCTGGCAGTGTGCCGCAGCAGTATATGCGCCGGGTTTCAGTCTGAACCCGAAGTGTCTTCGCCGGCGAATGAAGCTGCGGTGCGGCTGATTTCAGAGGACATCCCCGGGGAACTTTTGTCTGCAGCGGCTGCGGTGCGTTGTGCGGCGGTCCTGGAAGACGCGTGTCTGAATGATGTCGCGGCAGTTGGTCGGTACTGCTGGGCGGTGGGTGATCGTGGAGTGGTCTGTGATTCTGAGGACGGGGGGGGGACCTGGCGAACGCGTGCCCTGCCCTTTGACTGTCGACTGACCAGCGTGTGTTTCCTGACGAATCGGCGGGGCTGGATTGCGGGGATTCAGTCGGGCAGTGACGCATCCGGGCATGGTGTACTGCTGATGACTCGGGATGGTGGCGAGTCCTGGGAGTCGGTGAGTGGTGCGGCGCGATCTTTGCCTGGGATTTTGCAGGTCCGGTTTTTCGGTGGCGAGGAAGCGATCGCGGTGACTTTGCCATCGTCAGCGGAACAGGGAGCGACTCTGTTTCGCACGGTGGATGGTGGTGACGTTTGGGAGCCTCAGACTGCGAATCAGGCGGGCTCGTTGTGGCTGGCGGCGGGATTCAGCGGTGTGGATGAGGGGATCCTTGGGGGATTTCGCCAGGGGCTGGGTGTACTGACTGCGAGTGAGGCTGTGGTTTTGCAGCAATCGGCCCGTGGCCTGCGGAGTCTGCGAGCGGTCTCGTGCGGGGGTGACCAGTCAGGCTGGGTGGCCGGCGATGGCGGTACGATTCTGCGGACTGAGGATGCGGGGATCACGTGGGCGGCTCCGGAGGGTGAACTTCCTCGGGATTCTGCGGACCTGTTTGACATTCGGGCGATTTGCCATCAGGGGGCTGTGGTGGTGGCGGCCGGTGATCCGGGGCAAAAGCTGCTGTATTCGGAGAACGGAGGTCGTTCGTGGCAGTTTTCTGAGCTCCCGGCAGCGGGGAGGATCTGTCGAATTCGGCGGCTTGGGAGTGCGGGTTTTCTGGCGGTCGGGAGTTTCGGTCAGATTTTGATGTCGGCTGATGGTCGAGCATGGGAGTGCGTGCGGGGTGCCGGTCGACATGCGGCGATACTGTCAGTCGGATCGGGGACGCTGGCCGGGCAGTCGTGGCTGCTGCTGGCCGGCCTGGCGGCGGACGGTGGCCTGCGGAGTGTGGTCTGGCAACCGGCGATCCTTGAGGGGCGTGAGACGGCCGAACGACTGGTACAGGAGCAGGAGTGGCTGGGGCCGGCGACAACAGCGGCTGTCGGGAGCGGGGATTATTGTGCGGACTGGCAGTTTTCTGTGAACGATCGATTTTCTGATCTGACAGCTGAGCGCCTGCTGGAGATCTGGGATCGTCAGACGGATGGCCGTGCGGAGGATTTGCTGACGCTGCGTCTGGCGAGGCAGATTCGGTGTTATCGACCGGTGATTATTGTGATTGAGTCCGCTGGCGAGGATGACTGTGTGGGCGAGGTGCTGCGGCGGCTGATACCCCGGGCGGTTGAGATGTCAGCGGATGCTGCGGAGCCGCGACTGGCGGCAATCGGCATTGAGCCGTGGCGTGTGCAGCGAGTGATTCAGCGACGGCCGATTGGACGAGTTTCATCTGTGGTGTTTTCTGCAGCGGATCTGCTTCGCAATGAAGGCACAACGGGTGGGTTACTGCAGCAGGCGGCACTGTCCATTCGCCCTGCGGTGAAATTCGGATCGGGGCTGTCTGAGAGCGTTGGTGACGAGGCTGCCTACGAAGTGATTCTGGATGCCAATGGTGAAGGTTCGGTGAAGTCGGCGTTTGCCGGGCTGGGGGAATTCCTGACACCTGCGGTGAGGCGACAGCGGACGAGTTTGGACCGGGATCGGCTGCAGCGAGCGGCGACAGCAGTGCGGCGGTGGCGACTGGAGTCGGGTGTGCTGGCTGGTGCTGCGAGCGCGGAGAATTCTGCGGAGTCATTTGTGGCGGGTCTTGAGCAGGCCGGGGTGGAGCTTCCGGAGTCGCTGGCGAAGCTGCAGCTGACTGCGGCGGCCGCGGCGGGGCTGACGCGGGGTAATTTGGAGGGGTGGCTGGCGATTCAGCAGGAATTGATTCGGCGTTTCCCTGGGACTCCGGAGGCTTTTGCTGCGGCTGAACTGCTGGTGCTGGCTTATGGATCTGCGGAGCTGCAGTTGCTGCGGCGGTCCGAGCGGAGCGCTGAGAACGCAGCGGCTGGGGGCGTTCCGGAAGGCGGAGCTGAAGCGGGGGGGCTGCAGGTTCGGCCGGTGGTGCAGCCGGCGGCGGCGTCTGGATTTGGTGGTCAGCGAACAGCGCAGGCGGATGCACTGAGGGAGCTCTGGGATGCCAACGAGCGAACAGCCTGGAGACTGCTGACGCAGCGAGCGGACGGAGTTGTGGGTCGGGAGTCTTCGCCGGCGGCAGTGCTGCGGCATGCCGTGACTCTGCGTCGTCAGGAGCAGTTCGGAGCCGCAACGAGCCTGCTGGCCGGGTTGTCGGGCCGTTCGGACGTCTGGGGCACCTGGGCTCGTTCTGAGCAGTTGCTGACGCAGGGGGGGAAATCAGATCAGTTTCGCCAAATGGTGCTCACAGCTTCAAAATCCATGCCTGTGCTGGACGGGAAACTGGCTGAACCGATCTGGGAAGCGGCCGAGGAAGTGCGGCTGGTCTCGGACGACGCCGGGGAGCAGGCTGAGGACAGTCTGGTGTTGCTGGCGTGGGATGAGCAGTATCTGTATCTGACAGCCAGAATACCCCGTGCAGCTGGCGGATCGCGAGTTGAGCTGGCGGAGAATCGATACTACGACGAGCCGCATGCAGACAGGGATCGTCTGGAGATACAGCTGGATACGGATCGCGATCTGTCCACAGCGTTTCGTCTGTGTGTGGACGAGAGTGGGCGAACATCGGAGAGCTGCTGGGCACTGTCGAGCTGGAATCCGCGGTGGCACGTGGCCGTTGACCAGGAGGATTCCGTGTGGCGTGTGGAGGTGGCGATTCCAGCGCGTGAGCTGGCTGCAGGGGGAATCAGGCCGGGTGCTCTGTGGGCGATTGACGTGCGTCGGCATTTGCCGGGCAGAGTCGACCAGCGTCCGGAGGCAATGGTTTCGGATTCGCAGGCGCGAACGCTGCTTGTGCGTTTTGCCCGTGATCGATGACAGCGTTGCTCAGGGTTGTTGCACAGGAACCGGCTGAACGCGAATCAGTCTTGCCGTGGGTTTTTTCAGGTCGACGATGACTGGCTGCGGGGTTTGTGCGGCCGACAGATTTCCTGCCTGATCACGAGCGGTGAGTCGAAAATAAACAGCGGGCGGCATACCTGGTCGGATCGCCATTTCGTAACTGTTGCGATTTGGCTGCCAGTCAAACACTGGAGTCCACGGCCCGGCGGCAGCAGCGGCATATTCAAGGCGTACGGAGTTTTGCGCGGGGTGGGCCTCGCGAATCCGCCATGCGAAGCGGACAGATCCCTGTCCCTCGCTGCGAACGTCAGGCTGAGCCATTTCGATGGCGGGCGCGGTTTGATCAACGGTGATGATGATTTCCGGCGGATCACCCGGCTGCGGTGGAATCTCGCTGACACCGACTCCGTTTCGAACGCGGACAGCAAAGCCGAATGTTCCTTCGGCCATGGCATCAACAGAGAAGGGGCTTTTGCGGTCGGCATCGGTTCCATACCGAAACCACTGTCGACCGTTGTCTTCTGTTACGAAGAGATCAACGGCACTGATCCCGGACGGGCCCACGTCATCCACCTGGTACTCAATATCGAAAATTCGATTGCTGACCATCAGGGATGTCCCGGCAGCCTCGCCGTAGCTGGCATCGACGGGCCGGGGAGGCGTTGATACTGGCGGGACTTCCGGGTTTCGTGCAACGATTGGACCGGGCAGAGGCTTCGATTCAGGTGCGACGGACGTCGCCGGCTGTTGCGGTACGACGGGGGCCGGCAGCGATCGCGGTGCTGTTCTGCTTGCGGGCATGGGCTCCGGTGCAGGTTCCGGCTCCGGTGCAGGTTCCGGCTCCGGTGCAGGCTCCGGTGCAGGCTCCGGTTCCGGTGCAGGTTCCGGCTCCGGTGTGGCTTCCGGTCGTTCAGCAGGCCGTTCGGGCGACTTTGCGTAGGGTGACTTGCTGTCCGGGGATTCTGCGGGCTGTTCGTAATCGCTTTCCAGCTTTCTGCGAGCCTCACCTTTGTTACCGGCTGCATCGACGATGGAAGCGCGAACCTGAACTGCACCACTGTCCGGGAAGGGAACGGTTGTGGTACCCGCGACGGCGGGTTCGGTTTTGAGTCGCGTGCGAATTCCGCTGCTGACGTCGGTGACTTCGATGAGCAGTGATTCCGGCACGGCACCCGGATCGTCTGTTGACCAGTTGATGGTCAGCATGCGTTCGGATTCTTCGAGGAGTTCCAGTTTCACTACTGGTTCGGAGCGATCAACCTGAATCTCCAGTTCGGGCGGGCTGCCTTCGATGGGGGCCAGCAGAGTTCCATTCGCGTCCGTCATGCGGATGGCGAAGGAATAAATTCCGTCCCTTGGGGCAGTGAAAACGAAGGCGCCTTTGCTGGCCGGGGCGGTTTGTTCGCGTTCCCAGGTTTTGCCGCCATTCTGAGACTTGTAGAGGATGGCCTGACTGTTGGGTTCCTCGCCTGCTTCCACGTCAACTTCGAAAGGAATTTCGAAGCGGTAGGAGTTTGTGATGAGTCGCTGCACTTCATCGGCTGAGGCAGCCGTTGAAGAGGCGGTCGCTGCCAGCAGCAGAACTGCTGCCGCAGGCCGGCGGCAGAAGAAATTCTGCCACAGTGCTGATGATTTCACGACGACATCCTCCGGGCAGGGCTTCGAGTTCGGATCCGTGTGGAGACGGTTGCCGGACTCAGCGAACAGCGGAACTGGCAGGTTTTGTAATGTTCTGCCTGGACCCAGGTCAAGCGCGCGGCAATTCGGGCGCACTCCTCCACAGGAGGCATATCGGGAGGATCGAGGTGAGGACTTCAGCCGTTCGCAGGGATTACGCCGATCGGGAGAGTTTTTACCATTGGGGGGACAAAAAAACAGTCCCCCGACTTCCTGTGGGGAAATCGGGGGACCGGGGGGGCTGCGATGACCGCGAGAGGGTCAGATACAGCAGGCTTTTCTGGCGTGTCGAGTCCGTGGGGCGTTTTCGTGGCAGCAGGCTGCCGGCTTCCAGACCTTGCATTCGACTTCCTTTTCGACCATGTGGCAAACCTGAACTTCGACTTCCTTCTTTTCGACTTTGTTTGTGCAGACAGCGACGGTGCAGGTTTCTTCAACGGGCACCATTTTGCTGACATGCACCTTGCGAGTGCGGGTTTCCGGCTTGCAGACGGTCACGTGGCACTTTTCCACAACTTCTTCTTCAACCTGTTCCGTCACCTGCACCTTGCAGGTGCGAGTTTCCGGCTTGCAGACGGTCACTGTGTACTTGCAGGGGACTGTTTTCTGCACGTATTCGGTGTGGTGTACCTTGCGAGTGCGAGTTTCCGGCCTGCAGACGGTGACGGTGTGTTTTTCCTTGACTTCTTCCGTGACGTGCTTTGTGACGCACACTTTGCGAGTGCGAGTCTCGGGCTTGCAGACGGTGACATTCCAGGTGTACTGCTCTTCTTTGGTCTGGCACTCGTGTACGCAGTATTCCACTTCGGTTTCGACGAGTTTGGGGACCCACACGCGGCAGGTGCGGGTGGACTTGCGGCAGGGGCCGCAGGCAACTTCCACGGTGCGTTCTTCCCAGTGTCCCTGATCCTGGCACACTTTACGCGTTTTCTTTACGGGGACCATCTGACGGATCGTGCGAGTGCCCATACGCTGTTCCTGAGTGGGAACCAGCACTGTGAAGGTTTCTTCCTTTTCTTCCACGACCGGCTTGCAGACGGTGCGGGTGATTTCGCGTTCTTCCGTGGTCGGAACCATAACGGTGTAAGTTTCTTCAACTTCCTTCGTGACGGCTTCGCAGACGGTTTTTGTGCTTTCGCGTTCTTCCTGAACGGGGATCATGACTTCGTAGGTCCGTTCCACTTCGCGAACGACCGGTTTGCAGACTTTGCGGCGAATTTCGCGTTCTTCGGTGACCGGAACCATCACGGTAAAGCTTTGCTCAACCTCTTCCGTGACGCATTTGTGGACGGTGCGAGTGACCTGACGATGTTCGACCACGGGGGTGCAAACTTCGACGATTCGCTTTTCTGTTTTCATTTCCGGCACGCAGACTTTGTGCATGACGGTTTCCCATGTTCCGTTGCAGGGAGCGGCAACGGGGGCACAGCCGGTGTTGCAGGGAGCCGAGCAACAGTGGCTGGTTTTTCTGCCGAAGCAGCCGCCGGCTTCGGCCGAGGCCGCCAGCGAGCAGGCCAGAACGAATGACAGAACAAGACGCATGCGGAAACACTCCTACAGGACCGAAGAGCAATTACTTCGGGGTGCGACGCCGGGCTGCGGGAACCATTCGCCGCAGTTTGCCCCGAGCTGTTTTTTTGAGCAGAACCAGTTTGACCGGAAAGCGGTTGCAATCAGCCTTGACAAAAGCGCGGAGCCAGGTGTTATTCGCAGGTGGTCGGGTGTACCGTATTTGGTGACATTTCCCGGCACTTGTCGGGAGCTTGTGCTGTCAACGCAGGTCCCTTTGCTTTCCTGTAATGCGCTTCTGTTTCAGGCTGTTTCAACATCTTATGGTGTGTATCCTATTCATTTTAACTTGTGAATGCATGGGTGTGGAAAAAAAAACGGGAATTGCGAAATCTGCCTTTTTTTGCCCTGGGAGGATTGCAGAGCCAGCTGGTGCGGGTGGGAAAAGCCTGCGGTCCGAGGAACCGGTTTTTCTCCAATTCCGGATTCACCCGGGCCATATACTTTGTGAGCGGGTGAGGGCGGTTTAGACTGGGGAGCCGGATGAGTTTCTGGGGTTGGGGCTGAATCGGCAGTTCTGCGGAGAATGCGGGCGATGCGTTTTTGTCTGGTTGATCGAGTTTTGTCCGTGGTTCCGGGTGAGTCCATTCAGACGGTGAAGCAGGTGTCGCTGGCTGAGGAGTATCTGCAGGATCATTTCCCGGGATTTGCGGTATTTCCCGGAGTGCTGATGGTGGAGTGCATGGTGCAGAGCTGTGCCTGGTTGTCGCGTGTGACTGATGATTTTGCGTTCAGCACGGTACTGTTGAGGCAGGCGCGGGCCGTGCGATTCAATAATTTTCTGAAGCCAGGCGAATCACTGCTGGTGTCCGCGACTCTGAAGTCGTCCGGTGTGGGTGAGAGCGAGTTTCTGGTTTCGGGTACGGTGAATGGTCAGTCTGCTGTGAGTGGTCGTCTGCTGCTGCTGAAGCAGAATCTGGCTGAGCGGAATCCGCAGCTGGCGGACAATGACGAGCGTTTGAAAGCGGCGATGCGGGATTTGTGGGCTCAGTTGTGGGTGCCTGCATCGGCTGCGGCCAGTTGACGCAGTTCCTGTGGATCAGTGTGTCAGGGGTGAATGGGTTTGGTGTAACGACGGATCCGGCAATGGTTGTCGGGGGGATGAAATTTCGGAATCGGTCTCCGGAAGGCAGAAGACAGAAGGGCGCGGGCGATGACGGTTGCTGGACGTACGGCGTTGGTTACTGGTGGCAGTCGTGGAATTGGGCGTGCGATTGTGGAATCGCTGGCTCGTGGCGGAGCCAAAGTGGCATTTGTCTACAATTCGAACTCAGCGGCGGCGGAGGCTGTCGCGGCGGCTTTGCAGGCGGAAGGCCATGAGGTGTGGGCGATTCAGGCCGATGTTCGTTCAAAGCCTGCGGCTGACAAGGTTGTGGCTGACGTGGTTGAGAAGTGGGGGCGGCTGGACATTCTGGTGAACAATGCCGGGATCATTCGGGACGGGTTGCTGGCGATGATGGATGCTCAGCAGTGGCAGGACGTGATTGACACGAATCTGACCAGCGTTTTCAACTTCTGTCAGGCTGTGACTCGTCAGATGATGTCTCAGCGGTACGGCCGGATCATCAACATGTCCAGTGTGGCAGCGGATGTTTCGAATCCGGGTCAGGCAAATTACGCCGCCAGCAAGGGGGGCGTTGAGGGATTTACGCGGTGCATCGCCACTGAGCTGGCTCGTCGGGGTGTGACGGCAAATGCGGTGGCTCCGGGGTTTATTGAAACGGACATGACGGTGGCTGTGGTGAACGCTGCCGGCGATGAGATCAAGAAGAAGATTCCGGTGCGTCGTCTGGGTCGTCCGGAGGATATTGCGGGAGCGGTGATGTTTTTTGCTGCCGACGAGTCGTCGTATGTCACGGGGCAGGTGTTGAAAGTGGACGGCGGACTGACTCTGGGCGGCCTGTGAAGGGGTTTGTGGCTTTGGGAGGTCTGAAAAACTTTTTCGCTCCTTTCCGAAGTCTCGCGTTTGGGGAAGCTTCCCGATTTTGAGGAGTTTTTCTGCCAAATTGGCAGAGATTGTGATTAGTGGTTGGTTGCCGGGCAGGAATGTCTGGAAGTGGATTGGTTTTCCGGCAACAATACGGAGTTTGGGGACAAGCTGGCCAGGGGAGGCTGGTGAGTTTCCTTGGGGCCGTTGATTCGGCTTCGGCTGTTCGAAGCTGTTGCTTTGACGGCAACTGGGTGCCTGTACTGAATCACGTTGCCGATTCGGAACGGGCTGATTTGGATTGGCGACGTCGGCGGGAGGCTTAGCCTTCGGCTCAGGAGAAACTGTTCGATGCCCTCTGAAGAAGAAATCCTGGACAAAGTTCGCGGGACACTGGTGGATGCACTGGGTGTGGACGACGACGAGGTGACACCAACGGCAACTTTGATTGGGGATCTGGGAGCTGAGTCGATTGACTTTCTGGACATTGTGTTCCGTCTGGAAAAGTCATTTGACATCAAGATTCCTCGTGGCGAACTGTTCCCTGAGAATCTGGCATCAGCGGATGCTGGTTTTGTGGCAGGGGGCAAGGTGACCGCAGAGGGACTTGAGGAACTGCGGCGCAAGATGCCTCATGCGGACGTGGAATCGTTTGCGAAGGACCCTGTCCTGAGCAGGATTTCGGATCTGTTTACGGTGGGTATGATCGTGCGTTTCATTGCGGCCCGTCTGAAGTAGAGCGGACTGGAAAGTTTCGCTTTGTTTTCGGGCGTAGCGGTCGGTCCCCCGGGGCTTGTTTCGGGGGCCTCACTCTGATCGGCGGGCAGTTGCATGCGCTGGTATTGGATAGATCGATTCATCGAGTTTGAATCCGGGAAACGTGCGCGTTCTGTGAAGAACGTATCGCTTGCTGAGGAGCACCTGCACGATCATTTTCCGGGTTTCCCGGTGATGCCGGGTTCACTGATGATCGAGGGGATGGCTCAGACCGGGGGCATTTTGCTGGGGGAGCATTTCGGGTTTCGCTACAACGTGATTTTGGCGAAGGTTCCGAAGGTGGTGTTCCACAGCTGGGCTTGTCCTGGCGACCAGCTGATTTACTCCGCCGAGCTGCTGGATGCTCGCGAGGAGGGTGGCAGTGTTTCGGTTGAGGCAACGGTGGGTGACCGTTCGGTGGCTTCAGCTGAGATTGTGTTTGCCCATCTGAAGACTGATGATCCGCAGTTCAGTCGGATTGACCAGAAGAACTTTGTGTTTCGGATGAATCTGCTGGACATTCTGACGGTGGGTAAGGCGGGTTCGGGTGCAGCCGGGGAAGTTTCGGGTGCGGACGGACGGCGTGGGGAGGCTGTGGAATGAAGCGTCGCGTGGTGGTAACTGGTCTGGGGGCTGTGACGCCCCTGGGCAACGATGTTTCGACGATGTGGCAATCCCAGCTCCAGTGTCGGAATGGTGTCGGCCCGATTACGCATTTTGACGCATCAAATTTTCCGACGAAGTTTGCTGCCGAAGTGCGGGGCTACGACTTTGACTCGCAGGTTGAGAATCCGGCTCGATTTGCGGATGCAGGCCGGAACATTCGATTTGCCATCGGGGCGGCTCGGCAGGCTGTGCATGATTCCGGCATTCACGACTCGCCCGGCTTCAACCCTGCCCGATTCGGCGTGTATTTGGGCGCGGGGGAGGGGCAGCAGAACTTTTTGCAGTTCATGTCGCTGGTTTCTGAGGCTTATCGTGATGGTCGGATCGACCTGCGGAATTTCACTGAGAGTTTCATCAGCCGGATGAACCCTCGGTATGAACTGGAACTGGAGCCGAACATGCCGGCGGCCCATTTGTCCAGCCTGTTCAATGCTCAGGGGCCGAATCTGAACTGTCTGACTGCGTGTGCGGCCTCCAGCCAGGCGATTGGCGAGGCGACTGAAATTATTCGTCGTGGTGAGGCCGAGATGATGCTGTCGGGCGGTGCTCACAGCATGATTCACCCGTTTGGGGTGACTGGTTTCAATCTGTTGACGGCGTTATCTGAGCGGAATGATTCTCCGCAGACCGCGTCGCGTCCATTTGACCTGAACCGCGACGGTTTTGTGCTGGGTGAGGGTGCAGGCATGCTGCTGCTGGAAGAGCTTGAGCATGCGAAGTCGCGTGGAGCGCGGATTTACGGTGAGATTCTGGGCTACGGCTCGACCGCTGACGCTTATCGAATTACCGACATTCACCCTGAGGGGCGTGGTGCTGTGGCGTGCATCAGGATGGCTTTGCAGGATGCGGAGCGAAATCCTGAAGAAATCGGCTACGTGAATGCTCATGGAACAAGCACTCGCGTCAACGATCAGGTAGAGACGATGGCTGTGAAGGGTGGTCTGGGTGAGCATGCGTGGAAGACGCCGGTATCCAGCATCAAGAGTATGATGGGGCATTTGATTGCGGCTGCGGGGGCCGTGGAAGCAATCACCTGTCTGCTGGCCATTCGAGACGGCGTGCTGCCACCGACAATCAACTACGAAACTCCGGATCCTGAGTGCGATCTGGATTACATCCCGAATCAGCCTCGCGAGACTCGCATCAAGGCCGCACTGTCGAACAGTTTCGGTTTCGGTGGTCAGAACGTGGCACTGATTCTGGGGGGCTTTGCTGGCTGATCCGGAATCTTTAGAGCGATTCCGGGCTGGTGGTGCAGGAAGGGGGGGATCGAAGGCTGCAATGTCTTTGATTCGGATGGATTCTGTGTTGGTACCTGCGGTTGGACCGCGGAGACGTGCTTGACGGATCCTGAACAACTCGATGGATGCTCACATCGCAGCTGGAGTGTTCCCCTTGATCTGGCTATATGCTGTACTCATACTGTGTGCCCTCGCGGTACTGGAGCTGCTGGCAACGAAGCGTTTGCTGGTGCCTTCCGTTGCGGGTTTTCTTGAGAAGGCTCCTGCCTTTCGGGTCACCCCTGGGCAACCTGATCGGCGTGCTCAGGCGGTCGAATTTCGCACGGCAGACGGGCTGACGCTCAGAGGCAGCGTCTGGAATGGCGATCAGGCGGAGGCGACTGGTCTGGTGATGTACCTTCCCGAGATGGAGGGCAACCACTGGATGGCTCCGCAGTATTGTGCGGCCCTGATTGAGGACGGGTATGCCGTGTTCTCCTTCGATTTTCGGGGCCAGGGCGAAAGTGAGCATCCGGCGGGCTATTCTGCCAGTCACTGGATGACGGAACTGGAGATGCGGGATGTCAGTGCGGCGATGGATTTTATCGAGTCGCATCCTCGCCTGAGTACTCTGCCGATTCTGGTGTTTGGTGTCAGTCGTGGCGGAGTGGGGGCATTGCTGACGGGAGCTCGTTATCCCAGGGTTCGCGGAGTGATCGCGGACAGCGCCTTCGGCACCCTGACGATGATTCGATTTTTTGCGGATCGATTTGCGGATCTCGTGCTGCCGCGGTGGCTGTATCGCCTGGTTCCGAACTGGCATGTTGAGCGAACGCTGCGGCAGGCAATCGCCTACAGCGAGCAACGCAAGGGTTGTCGTTTTGTGCACCTTGAGGAAGAGGTGTCCGGGCTGGAGTCTGAGAGCGTGCTGTTGATCTCAGGCAGTGCGGACACCTATGTATCCCGAGATGTTGCTGAGCGGCTGCACCGTCTGGTAGGTCAGGGGGCGCAGCACTGGATCGTTGCCGGTGCGCGACACAATATGGCCAGAAGCGTCCGTCAGGCTGAATACGATCGTCGTATTCGTGAGCATGCCGCGATTTGTCTGCAACCGGCGGTCATATCGGTGGACACGCTGCTGCGACCTGGTGCGGCGGCTGTGTCACAAGCTGGCTGATATGCCGGCCGGCAATGCCCTCAAAACTCAGAAAGCTCTGACAGTGTGAGCCCTGCCAGAGCTTTCTGATGCGGAGGAGGATCGATCGCTGTTCAGTCGAACAGTGAGGACAGTCGGAAGGCCGGCTTTTTGGCAGGGCTGGTGGTTTTCACAGCCGGCCGAACCATCGTGCGGGGTGCACTCTGAGTGCTGACAGCCTTTGTGGACTGTCTGGGCTGAGCCGCGGCGACTTTTTCTGCGGCCTGTTTGGTGGCAGCGGAGCCGGCAGAAGGGACTGGCCGAGGTGCCGTGACGACAGGCCGCGGTCGTTCTGCAGGACGGGGTGCTGGTACAGCAGCCTGTGTGGCGGAGGTGGCCTGCCGGCGAGAGGGAATTCGTACAACCCCTTCCATGCTGTCCGTTCGGGAGTTTGCAGCGTGCAGTTGCTGGACGTGGTGGTGAATCACTCCGGGCTGTCCGGGAGCCGGACACACACGATTGTGGAACAAAGCTGGGTTGGGCGTCGGTGGGATCATCCCAGGTTGCGGCTGCCAGGAGGGAACTTTGTGCAGGTAGTAACCGGACTGAGCCGTGTCGCTGGGATTTGCCACGATGGGGTACTGGGCCGTAAAGCCACCGCCAGCCGTACCATACGGCTGGGCTGGCAGGATTTGCTGATACTGCGCCCAGTTGTAATTGACGGGCATATTGACCGGCGGATTGTATCCACCGTCGGGATAGATCTGGAATCGGCTGAGCGGACAGGACGGGTTATTGCATTGTCCTGCGTGCTGCTGACCGTTCTGGCAGTGCTGGCAGTTGCTGTGGCTAACAGTCACAGCCTGAACCTGAGCCGTTCCGGCGGGCTGCTGAGCCATGGAAGAGCCTGCAAATGTCAGTGCAGTGGTGACTGCAAGGCAGGCTGCTGAGAACATCTTCATAACGCCACGCTCCGGAAAAAGCTGTCTGATCCATTCTGGAATCGGTTGAGAAGCTCCATTCTTCCCTGTTCAGTCAATACGTCACATTGTCTGGCAGTTCACCAGGTCTGGAACTTCATACGCTGCGGAGCCGTCTGGGGATTCCATGTACCAAGTGTTGTGATGCGGCTGGAGGGCATGCCTGAGCTGTAGTTGTACTGGTAGTTGACATTCGGGGCCGTCGGGACGACCACGGGCAGCCCATTGGCACCTGTTGCATACAGCTGCGAGTCGGCCGGGTTGACATAACCCGGATTATCCGCATACACAGTGTGATACTTTCCAAAGAGTGGCAGGCCTTGTCCACAGTTTCCTGACGGAATTGCCCAGCCGAACAGACAATTGCACAGTTCGTTTCCGGCGTGAGCCGGGCCTCCGTAGGGGCCGGAATTCCATCCACTGTGTGAGGAAGAATGTCCGGATCCATGCTGGCCAAACAGTCGGCCACCGTTCCCGAAACCACCGTGACGGGCGTCATTCGGGTGAGTTGGGCGGTAGATCAGGCCGTTTCCGTGTGCAGAACCATGACCTGTTCCATTGCCACTGCCGTCAGCGTAACCGTGGCCATTGCCATGGGCCAGTCCGTGACCGGAACCCGGCTGGCTGCCGTAGCCGCCACCGGCACTGCTGCCGTGGCTGTGGCCGTGGCCGGCACCATGATCGCTGGCGGAACCATTTCCGGCATGATTACCGGCTCGGTTCCCGGAACCGGCGTGGCTGCCTTTGGACTTGCCGCCACCGAAAAGTCCGCCCCCGAGCAGCCCATTGCCACCGAAGAGACCATTTTTTGTCCGTCCGCTGGCGTGTCCGGATTCCGCGCAGGCATTGGGATCGTGTCCTTCTCCGCACGGCCCGGCTCCGGCGGCTTCGCCACAGGCCTTTCCGGCGCCGCCTTCGGCACACGTTGCTCCGGCACCTGAATCTCCGCAGGGGCCACCCTTACCGCCTTCGGCACAGGGGCCACCCTTGCCGTCTTCGGCACATTTGTCGCCGTTCAGGAAGGCTGTCTGCTGAACAGATGTCGCACCTGCTCCATGGGCTCTGCCCCGATTGGGAATCCGTACGACTCCTTCGTCATCGGCGGAGGCGAGGCCTGCCAGGGAGGCAAGACATGCGGCGACTGTCGTATGCAACATCAACTTCGGGGAAATCATAAGCCACCTGAGCGGAGTGAGAGCTATGGGAATGGGCCGCTGTGAAACGGGGTGTGATCTGTCGGGCAGTTCCGGATCAGTTTACCGGGGGCGTGAAGAATGCGAACGGGCTGATGGAAGAGCGATACTTCACATCCACCTGGGTGCCTTTCAGCTTCCAGTTTTCCTGAGACCAGACACCGAAGGGCGTCACGAACCAGCCCCCGTTTACTTCGTAGTAATAAGGTGGGTACAGGGCTTTGTACTGGTGTGCGTAGAGCATTTCGTGGGGCTGCAGGGCCGGGTTTGCTATGACGGCACCGCCCATTTGCTGCGGGATACCAGCGACAGGAGCCGGATACAGGCTGGCGCCGGTCTGGGGATATCCCGGCAGCGGCTGAGCTGGGCCGGCGGGAGCGGGAGCCTGCTGGACTCCGGCGTAGCTGGCTGCTGCAGTCTGGCGAGCGGGCACGGCTGGTTCGTAGGTCTGCCAGTTGCGTCCGGGGTGAACTGGAGTGCTGGCACCATTTCCCGGGGCTGCAGCACTGAAGTACTGGGGACCAGTGACGGTGCTGGCGTTGGGCACGACCGGTGCCTGTCGAATCGGACGGGGCTGTTCGGCCTGTTCGGTGGCGGGCCTGGCGGCTGGAGCTGGTGCAGAGACCGGCCGAGTGGTCGGTTTGTTGTCCTGCGGACTGCCGGCGGTCCGGCGAATGGAGACGGCCTGTTTTTCAGCATCGCTGACGACGGCTCGTTCCACGCCGGGCTTTTGGGGCTGGCTGCTGCGGGCTTTTGCCGGAGCACCGCTGTCACCGCGGTTTTTCAGCCAGCCCATGATGCCCTGCGGTGCCGGCTTGTCGGAGGATTTTTCCTGGGCTGGCAGGCTGCCTGCTGCCAGCACACCGACGGCCAGTGCGACCAAACTACTGCGTAACATTTCGGCCCCTCCATGGATCGCCCAGCGTCGCTGTATCAGAACTGTTCGGAATCCTTCCGAACCTGAAAACGACGATTTTTTCAGGGGAAAAGGCGGTCTGCGCGCTGCCCCTGGAATCTGTTCTGACTAGTTATTCGGCCGGCCTCGAGCGGCGTGATGAATCAATCGCACGCCTGTCTGCTCGGGAAAGGCAGCAGAACACCTGTTCGCCAGATATCTTTCGCAGTCGGGAAAGTCTGCCTGGTTTTCCTGTTTTCGCAGTTTCCTGCGGGCAGTCGATCTGGGGATTTGTGGCTGGATTGCCTATGATTCGTCGGCGGCTTTGGCCGACGGGTGCGTGTGTGTGGAATCCGATGGAATCAGCAGGCAAAGGAAGCCGCAGTGGCTCGCAGAAAGACGACTGGCAGGGGCAATGGTGCAGGTGCTGCGGTGGATCCGGAGGCCAGCGTGCAGTTTGTTCCGATCAGCGACGAGACACGACGTCGTTACCTGAATTACGCGCTGTCGGTAATCACATCGAGGGCATTGCCGGATGTCCGTGACGGGCTGAAGCCTGTGCAGCGGCGTATTTTGTATGTGATGTTTGACCGTCTGCGACTGACGGCCGACGCGAAGACTCGAAAATGTGCCAAGATCTGCGGTGACACGACAGGTTCGTTTCATCCGCATGGAGAGGTGGCAGTTTATGAGGCGCTGGTTCGTCTGGCTCAGGACTTCACTCTGCGTTATCCCCTTGTGGAGGGTCAGGGAAATTTTGGTTCAATTATGGGTCTGCGGGCGGCAGCCAGTCGTTATACGGAAGCGCGTCTGACGCGACTGTCCGAGACTCTGATGAACGAGCTGCGGTATGATACGGTCGATATGCGGCTGACGTATGACGCTGCGGATCAGGAGCCGGTGATACTGCCAGCGCGATTTCCGGCCCTGCTGGTCAACGGCTCATCGGGAATTGCGGTTGGGATGGCGACCAGCATGCCGCCCCACAATCTGGTCGAGGTGATGAAGGCTGCTGTGCACCTGGTGGAAAACCCGGACGCCTCGGTGGCTCAGCTGATGCGTTTCGTGAAGGGCCCTGATTTTCCGCTGGGGGGACGGATCGTGACGGATCGGGCACAGTTGCGGGAGATGTATGAAACGGGTCGCGGTTCGATTCGGATGCGTGGTGAGTGGAAGTTTGATGAGGAGGGCCGTCGCCGAATTGAGAATCGGATTATTATTCATTCGATTCCGTATGGTGCTGCCACGGGTCCTCTGATGACGGAGATTGGGGAGTTGATAGCCGCTCGCAGGCTGCCGCAGCTGGAGTCGGTCAACGATGAAACGAACGAGGAGAACGGGCTGCGGATAGCGATCGAGCTGAAGCCGGGGGCGGATGCTGAGGCGGTGATGGCTTATCTGTACAAGCACACGTCGCTGGAGCAGAATTTCAGCTACAACGCGACCTGTCTGGTGCCGGGCGAGAATGGTCAGACGGTTCCGCGGGTCCTGAGCCTGAAGGAGC